>ERZ1026776.569-NODE-569-length-24961-cov-92.266482_pt1 | contig 24961 bp, 16 predicted proteins | sample MGYA00380125_ERZ1026776 | MGnify/ENA primary metagenome ERZ1026776 (study PRJEB33269, sample SAMEA4719761) | human gut metagenome | biome: human-associated habitat; feature: organic feature; material: feces | place: Cameroon | collected 2013-10 ...
GCCACTACTAAGAACGGCAAGGGTACTATCGCCGACTTCATCTCTGATGACTTGAAGTCTTGGAAAGATAATGGTGTATTCATGAACATGATGTGGGATCGCTTTTATGAGTGCCCTGATGTCTTCAAGATGGGCGACTGGTGGTATCTCGTCTATAGCGACAAGACTTCTTTCATGCGCAAGGTTCAGTACTTCAAGGGCAGAACACTCGACGAGTTGAAGGCTTGCACTGCCAACGACGCTAATATTTTGCCTGATGACCATGAAGGCTTCTTGGATAGCCGTGGTTTCTATGCAGGAAAGACAGCAAGCGATGGTACCAACCGCTATATCTGGGGATGGTGTCCTACTCGTAAGGGTAAGGACAACACCGAAGTAGGTGCATCTCCTGCAGAACCAGAATGGGCTGGTAATCTTGTGGCTCATAAGTTGATTCAGCATGAGGATGGTACGCTGACCCTCGGTGAGGTGGAAGCTATCAGTAATAAATATAACAAGGAGTGTGAGGTTGAGGTCAAGGAACAAAATGGCATGACTGCTTCTGACGGCACTTATACCTTGTCGGGCGACAATGCTTACATGCTCATGAGTCGCCTCGGCTATCACAACAAGATTAGCTTCACAGTCACAACTTCCAACGAATGGGATAAGTTTGGTGTTTCATTGGTTCGTGGCACAAAGACTGATGCAGAAGGAAACGCAACCTTCGAGAAGTACTACACAATGGTTGTCAATCCAGAGAGCGATAGCCGTCGCAAGATTAACTTTGAGGAAGAAGGCGATGGTGGCAAGGGTTTCATTGATGGCATTGATGGATACAACTTCGCTCGTCCAAGTGACAACGTGTATAACATTACTATCTATACCGACAATAGTATCTGCGTGATGTATATCAACGATGCCGTTTGCTATACCAACCGCATCTATGGCATCCAGAAGAACTGCTGGAGTATCAATTACTACTATGATGGCAAAAACTATGATGGCAACATCACGGTTAGCAATTTGAAGATTAGCCAGTACTAATATTTTACATATCACAGAGCCTATGTCACATGACAGGCATAGGCTCTGCTTTTACAAAATCAAATATATTAACATAAGCTTTTTAAATTCACAAAAATATGAAAAAGATTATTACTTTTAGTTTTGCTTTGATGGCATCAGCAACCATGTTTGGACAGACTGTTCTTTGGAATGGTGAGAACTACGATACCAACTCAAAAGGTGACTTTTGGGATCGCTGTAACCAAGAAGTTGTAGAAAACCCAACCAAGGATGGAATCAATACTTCAGATAAATGTCTCAAGTTTACCATTACAGGCAATGATTTTGAACATAGTTCCGCTGCCAAAGGTCTCACATGCGATGCTTTTGACAGCAAGCGTCTCTCTTTAATGATTAAAAAGGACGTAAACAGCAATGTTCGAGTAGAAATCAAGTGCAATGATGTCATAAAGAAGGTCGTTGCTTGGTATGATGGAGCTGGTGAATGGCGCAAACTCTACTTCGATTTTTCTACCAACGAAGTAGAAGGAACTCCTACAGAGATTACCATATATCCAACAACAGATAACGTTGATGGTGAGCAAGTAGTTTATATTGATAACATCCAGATAGAGGATGCTCCAAAGGTAGGTGAAGCTTTACTTGGAAGTATTAGCGATGGTAGTCTTTCTGGCAACATCAAACTTACAGGTGCATGGTTGAAAGGCGAATGCCAGAATGCTGATGGCGATTGGCAGAAAGTAGAATACAACGACTTCGCAACATTGGCAGGCAAGCTCAATGCCGGCATTACTTCAATTGATATGCGTGGCACTACAACCAAGGATGTGGATGTTAACGCTATGCGTGATGGTCACTCAAATGTTCTTGTATTTGCTAATGAGGCATACGATGCAAACAACATAGTAGCCAATAAAAATTGTGCTAATTTGGTTCTTACTAACGCGCAGCCTTTCGCTACCCCAGAAGACTTCACCGCAGAAAAAGTATCTATCACTCGTCAAGTATATGCTGGCAACAACACCCTTTGCCTGCCTTTCTATGTTTCAAAAGAAGAATTAGGTGCGCAAGCCATAGCCACATATACAGGAAAAGAAGAAAAGGATGGCAAAACCTTCATCAATTTCGATAAGAAACCTCATGTTGATGCCAATATACCTTTCATTGCTCAGTTTGATGAAGCAAAAGAAACTCTTACATTCACAAATAAGGGCGTAGTCAATACTCCTGCAGAGATGGGCAATCCTTTCACTGGTACTTATACTCCAGGTTCTGCAACAGACAAATACGGTTTGAATGCTAATGGCTTATTCCAAAAGGGTGGTGAGAATGCGAAGATTAATGCCTTCTCTGCTTACTTAACCTTGAACGAATCACAAGCGGCAAAGCCTATTCTCCTTGCTATTGGCGGTCAGACCACTGGCATCAATGCTGCTACTATCGCAAATGGTAATGAGACTGTAAAGGTCTATAACCTTCAGGGTTGCTTGGTTGCTACAGCAAAGTCTTTGAACGACTTGCACCTCGCAAGCGGTGTTTACATCGTTAATAACAAGAAAGTGATTGTTAAATAATTAGTTCAACTTAAAAAGTAGTTACAATATGAAAAAGGCTATTTATGTAACACCTGTCATAGAGACTCATCGCATAGAATCACCAGTTATTATGGCTGGATCAGGTGGACAAAACAATATGTCCATTGATGTAGTAGATGATACTTTCGATTATACATTCCATTCTAAACAAACCAAGAAGGGTTTGTGGGATGAAGATGAATAAATGAGTCTATAAAAGGGAGGTTTGCCACTTCAAACGTGGCAAACCTTTCCTTGTGAACTCAACGCTCTGTGCGGTTTGCATGATGTCAAATGCACAATAGTTAAATATAATTGGTGTCGTTTCTGGCGAGGTGAATGCGATTGTTTCAGGATAAATATATATAATTAAGGTGTAAAACAAGATCAAAAATTCTCATTTATGAAAAAGAAATTAGTTACGGCTCTCATTGCTCTCGGTTGCACCATGACCATTCAGGCGCAAGAGGTGCAGTTCTTGAGCAATAATCATAGTCTCTATCGCATCAACAGCGACAATCAAAGCAAGAAGTATCTCTTGCTCCCTGTCCAGGAGAGTGCGGAGGTGAGTAATATTAAAGTTATAGGTAGCAGCAGGCAGTTGAAGACCCTCAACGTGCGCTTGGCAAACAATCACATCGACTATTATGTGCCACTCTGCTTGCAGGAGTTCGATGACGAGAAAGGCTTGATGCTCGATGTGCATGTCAACGGCACTTATCGTACTGACGGAGGTATATCGACTTTCTCATGTTGGAAGAATATGAGTTTTTCCGATACCTTCGATATGAAGAATCGTGAGCAGTATCGCCCAGTCTATCACCATACCCCTGCCTACGGTTGGATGAACGATCCTAACGGTATGTTCTATAAGGATGGTGTATGGAATCTCTATTTCCAGCACAATCCATACGGATCGCAGTGGGAGAATATGACCTGGGGCCATTCTACTTCCACCGACCTGGTGCACTGGAAGTTCCAGGGTGATCCTGTTCAGCCAGATGCTTTGGGTACAGTCTTCAGTGGATCGGCTGTGGTTGATAAGGAGAATACTTCCGGCTTCGGTAAGGGTGCTGTCATCGCACTTTATACTTCGGCTGGTGAAAGCCAGACTCAGAGTATGGTTTACAGTACCGATAATGGCAAGACTTTTACCAAATATGAGGGCAACCCGGTTATCACCAGCAATGTGCCAGACTTCCGCGATCCTCACATGTTCTGGAATGAGGATATCAAGAAGTGGAATATGATTCTGGCTGCTGGTCAGCACATGGAAATCTATTCTTCTGATAACTTGAAGGATTGGAAACTCGAAAGCTCTTTTGGTGAGACATACGGAAATCATGGTGGAGTCTGGGAGTGCCCAGACTTGATGAAGATGAAGGTTCGTGGCACTAACAAGGAGAAGTGGATGCTCATCTGCAACATCAACCCTGGTGGACCATTCGGCGGTTCTGCTACCCAGTATTTCATTGGTGATTTCGACGGACATAAGTTCACTTGCGAAAGCAAACCTGAGGTTACCAAGTGGATGGATTACGGTAAGGACCATTACGCTACTGTTACCTTTGATAACGCTCCTGCCGGCCGTCGCGTGGCTATCGCCTGGATGAGCAACTGGCAGTATGCCAACCAGGTTCCAACCCTGCAGTATCGTTCGGGCAACTCCATTCCTCGCGACTTAGGTCTCTTTGAGTATAAGGGCGAGACTTATTGCAGCGTGGTTCCATCTCCTGAAATCACAGCGGCAAGAAGCAAGAAGGCAACCAAATCTCTCTCTGAATCCTGCGAGATGGTAGTCAATCTGAAGGGAAATGCCACCATCACCTTGAGCAATGACAAGGGTGAGAAGGTGGTTATGCTATACGATGCCAAGGCTGAAACCTTCTCTATGGATAGAACCAAGAGCGGTAAGATGGATTTCAGCAATGACTTTGCTGCTACTACAAAGGCTCCAACCTATGGCAAGATCAGCCAGCTCCGCATCTTCATCGACAAGAGCAGTATTGAGGTTTTCGATGCAGAAGGCAAGATGGCAATGACCAATCTGGTGTTCCCTACCAAGCCTTACAACAAGGTTACTGTGAAGGGTGGCAAGTATCAGGTGTATAACATCAAGTAATGCTATAAAAAGAAACTGAATCTTTAACACTATTGTTTCTAAGAGTGTTACAGATGTAACAATGCAACAAAAATGGTAGTCGATGAACGATATTTTATGATATAATATACCGTTTGTCACTACCTTTGCAGCAGAAATTCAGAAACAATAACGCTAACAATTATGAATAAATCATCAAAGTTATCAATCATCCCGGTGATGCTCTGTTTCTTCGCCATGGGATTTGTAGATTTGGTAGGCATCGCCTCCAACTACGTAAAGGAAGATCTCAACCTCAATGATGCAACAGCCAATCTGTTCCCATCTTTGGTATTCTTCTGGTTTCTCATCTTCTCGGTTCCTACGGGAATCCTGATGAATAAGATAGGTAGAAAGAAGACAGTACTCCTGTCTTTGCTCGTTACCGTTATCTCCCTCCTTTTGCCCATCTTCGGCGAAAACTTCGAAATGATGCTCGTGTCATTCTCTTTGCTCGGCATCGGAAATGCCTTGATGCAGACTTCCCTGAACCCGCTGGTTTCTGTGGTTACATCAGGTAAGAACCTGGCCTCTACATTGACCTTCGGTCAGTTCGTCAAGGCCATCGCTTCCTTCCTGGCTCCATACATCGCTATGTGGGGTGCCATGGCAAGCATTCCAACCTTCGGTTTGGGCTGGAGAGTTCTCTTCCCAATCTATATGGTTATCGGAATCGCAGCCACCTTCTTCCTGGCAGGTACGCCTATCGAAGAAGAGAAGAACGAGGGTAAGGCTTCCGGCTTTGGCGAGTGCTTCAAGTTGCTCGGCAAACCTATCGTGCTGCTTTCCTTCATCGGTATCATGTGCCATGTGGGCATCGATGTAGGTACCAACACCACAGCTCCTAAGATTCTGATGGAGCGCCTGGGATGGACGCTGAACGAGGCTGCCTTCGCTACATCGCTCTACTTTATCTTCCGTACCATCGGATGTTTCACCGGTACAGTCTTCCTCCGCATGATGAAGACCCGCACATTCTTTGTTATCAGCGTAGTGATGATGGCTTTGAGTATGATTGGTATGTGGGTAGGAGAGAGCAAGACGATGCTCTATATCGCCATCGCCCTGGTGGGATATGGTAACTCCAATGTATTCTCCATGATTTTCTCTCAGGCTCTGCTTGCTATGCCTGATAAGAAGAACGAGGTGAGTGGACTGATGATCATGGGACTCTTCGGTGGTACCGTTTTCCCTTTGATTATGGGATTTGCCAGCGATGCTATCGGTCAGGTGGGTGCTGTGGCTGTTATGGCTGTAGGCGTGGTTTATCTCTTCACTTATATCCGCAAGTTGTAATAAACAATCATTTAATAAGGTGTAATTATGGAAACAAAGAATTTGAATACAAAATATTGTGTAGGTTTGGGGGAGATTCTCTTTGATGTTCTCCCTAGTGGCTCTCAACTCGGCGGTGCTCCTGCCAACTTCGCTTACCATGCTGGTCAGCATGGTCTGCATTCTGTAGCCGTCAGTGCGATTGGTAAGGATGCTCTGGGCGAAACAGCCCTCCGCATTCTCGACGAGAAGAAGTTGAAGTATGTAATGCCAGTGGTAGATTATCCTACTGGTACTGTTCAGGTGCAGCTCGATAAGGAGGGTGTTCCTACTTATGATATCAAGCAGAATGTGGCTTGGGATAACATCCCTTTCACCACTGATATCCGAGAGATTGCTACCAATTGTGGTGCTGTATGCTGGGGCTCATTGGCTCAGCGCAGCGAGGCAAGCCGCAAGACCATCTATCAGTTCCTCGACCATACCCCGGAGGATTGCCTGAAGATCTTCGACATCAATCTCCGTCAGAACTTCTATACTCCAGAGGTGATTACCGAGAGCTTGAAGCGCTGCAATGTTTTGAAGATTAACGATGAGGAGTTGATTACCATCGGCCGTCTCTTCGGTTATCCAGGTTTGGATATTGAGAACAAGTGCTGGCTGATTCTCGGCAAGTATAATCTCGATATGCTCGTGCTGACCTGCGGTGTCAACGGCAGTTATGTCTTTGCACCGGGTGTCAAGTCATTCCAGGAGACTCCAAAGGTAGAGGTGGCTGATACCGTAGGTGCTGGCGATAGCTTCACCGGTACATTCTGTGCCAGCATCCTGAAGGGTAAGAGCATTCAGGAGGCACATGAGCTTGCCGTTAAGGTGAGTGCTTATGTTTGTACTCAGAATGGTGCGATGCCTCAGCTTCCTGAGGAATACACCCGTTAAGCTCGCTTCCCCCTATTGGTTATATATGGCAAAATAAAATTATAGGTTTAAAGAATAGTTGATATAAGGTTAATGTTAGTTAGTAAGCTGCACCTGTTCGTGAAGAATGGGTGCAGCTTTTTGATTTTCAGAAATGCAATCTCTCAATTACAATAAAAGAACCCCTAAAATGCTAAAATAATGCCTCAAAATGGACGAAATGAATAAAAAGATAACGTTTCCCTTAAAAATATTGTAAAAGAGTTGCAGATTAATAGATTATTTTGTACTTTTGCATTTAAAATATTAGTAGAACATTAAAAATATAGATGTTATGAAAGACTTAGATTGGTCTAATTTGTCATTTGGCTATCGCCAGACTGACTACAATGTTCGCTGTTACTATCGCGACGGCAAATGGGGCGAAATAGAAGTTTGCTCTGATGAGTATTTGAAATTGCACATGGCTGCAACCTGTCTGCACTATGGTCAGGAGGCATTCGAGGGCTTGAAGGCTTATCGTTGCCCAGACGGTAAGGTGCGCGTGTTCCGTATGGACGAGAACGCTGCCCGCTTGCAGAGCACATGCCGTGGTATCATGATGCCAGAGGTGCCTACAGAAATGTTCGAGGAGATGGTGAAGAAGGTGGTCCGCCTCAACCAGGAGTGGATTCCTACCTACGAGAGTGGTGCTACGCTCTATATCCGTCCGTTGCTCATCGGTACAAGTGCTCAGGTGGGTGTTCATCCTGCTACTGAGTATTGCTTCCTCATCTTCGTAACTCCAGTAGGTCCATACTTCAAGGGTGGTTTCTCTACCAACCCATACGTCATCATCCGTGATTTCGACCGCTCTGCTCCTCTCGGAACAGGTATCTATAAGGTAGGTGGAAACTATGCTGCTTCCCTCAGAGCCAACAATATCGCTCACGAGAAGGGTTATGCCTGCGAGTTCTATCTCGATGCTAAGGAGAAGAAATACATGGATGAGTGTGGTGCTGCCAACTTCTTCGGAATCAAGAACAATACATACGTTACTCCTAAGAGTACATCTATCCTCCCATCTATCACCAACAAGAGTTTGATGCAGTTGGCTGAGGACCTCGGTATGAAGGTTGAGCGCCGTCAGATTCCTGAGGATGAGCTGGATACTTTCGAGGAGGCTGGTGCATGCGGTACAGCTGCCGTTATCAGTCCTATCAGCTACATTGATGACTTGGATACAGGCAAGCGCTACAACTTCGGTGAGAAGCCAGGTCCTATCTCTAAGCACCTGTATGATACGCTCCGCGGAATCCAGTATGGCACTATCGAGGACAAGCATGGTTGGACAACCGTAGTTATTGAGTAATCAATGACTTCTTTATTGCGTAAAAACCAATATTAGAAATATAATTATGATCAAGGCACTTTGAGGAGTTCTCGCTTCTTGGAGTGCTTTTTTTATGTCTTTTTATCTCTGGGGGTTAACAGAGTTAACAGTTAACAGCTGTTTTTTCGATACTCCCCCTCGCGCGTACCTTATTAATATTAAATATATATATACTTATTTTTATATGTGTGTGGGGGGTACCATGCATTTTTGGGGTGTTAACTGTTAACCTGTTAACCCTTCGACCCTTTTTGACCTATTCTGTGCTTTTCGGAGCATAAGTCATAGAGTTGCAGGGGAAGAAGCTTTGAGTTAGGTTTCTTAACACTTTTCTGCATCATGATAGCCCTCATTTAAGCCTCTTTCCCGTCATCATTTAAGCCTCTGCCCGGTCTTCATTTAAGCCTGAAAACCATTAGAAAACCAGCAGGAAAGCCTCTTATTTTGCTACTGGGAATACGTAATATTCTCTGTCTACATCGTGATCCAGAACCCACTGGTCAATCATCACATTGTCGTCTAAAGCCTTGATGGTAACGTTGTGGGTGCCGCCAGGCAGCGTAACGTAGAAACTTTTCAGCGTCTGGCCGCGCCACAGGTCAAACTTCCAGTCCTTAGAGTTATAAACCTCCTTCAGCTGGCAGATTACCGGTTCGGCTCGGTCGATGCTCACACTCACCCTCATATCCTTTACAGCGTTGAGGAAACAAGGCACTACGGCGATGGTAAAACGCGCATCACCGCTCATCTCGCTGTAGAAATCATAGCTCAGACTGGCTCCCTTCGGCAATTTCACAGCCTTGCCACTGTGACCTAAAAGCGGACGGATGGTAATCTTCTCGGCTCCTCTTACGGCTGCTTGGGCAAGCGGCGATTCGGTAGCTTTGCTCCATTCCCAGGCATTCTTGGCAATGATGTCGCTGGTAACTACAGAGAGCGGCTTGAGGTCGTCGCTGCGGTCGAAGGCATCTGCTTTCAGCCGCTTGATATCGGCAGCAGGCAGTGTGCCCGGAATCTGCGGAGCCTGCATCTCTGCGCTGTTGGTAAGGATGAAATCCTTCCATTTTCCGTTTCTGATGCGACTGTAGTAGGCATTGAGCTGCTTCAGATTGTTGTAAGCATCGATGCTCACAGCCGCCGCAGCCTTCGCCTCATCGTCTTTATTGAACAGTCCCGGACGGGCGATGTGTCTTGCTTCCTGTGCCTCCAGCTCTTTTTCGGCTACGAAGGCAGCCAGGAATATCGGATATTTCACAACCTCGAAGAAACCGTCTTTCTGGTTCTGAGGCAGCATGCGCTCGATGGATTCAGTCTTCGCCTTCAACAGGTCGTAGCGGTAGAGAAAACGCTCCAGTTCGTTGCCGAATTCGCCTGAATGGAACTCCGTATCGCCGTAAGGCATTGCCATATAAGCGGAATGGCGGATGCTGGTAAGGCGGTAGTATTCTTCCATCAGAGGCATGATTTTCTTGCCCGTAACAGCGCCAAAGAATGAGTTGAAAGCGTTCTGGATATAGGTCTTGCAACCTGCTTTCAGGGCGTTTTTATTCCACGCCAGGTTCATCATCATAGCCAGCTGGAAGGTAGACTGCTTCGGATTGGTAACATTGGCAATCCAGGCACAGTCTTCGTCGTTATGAGCCTCAGAGCGGTGCGATTTGCCGTGCTGTGCATTCTTACTCTCCAGATAATCCTTGCTGTTGAGCATTTCGAGCAGCAGGCCCGGCGAGAGATTGCTCATCTCCATCTGTGCATCCGAGCAGACCAGTTTCACGTTCTCGATGGTTTTGCGGTGTTTCTTCTTGTGCTTCTTGCCCACAAACTCCGTCACCTTGTAGTTTTCCGCCACGCAGATGTCGAAACTGTCTACCACAGCCTTGTTGTAAGCAGCCTCGTGCTTGCCGTCTACCTGCCACAGCGTATTGGCTCTCAGGCGCAGCATCAGTCGGGCTATGCGGCTGTAGTTCTGCGGTTTCATCCACTGGCTGTTGTTCAGGGCAAGTCCTCTGAATTCTATTCTCGGAACCTCTATCCACTGCTGGTCTACGGGTGTATAGAGACTCTTGCGCTGTGCCGGCTGCAGGTCGTTCCATGCCGCCAGAGGCGAAACGCCAGCCAGTTCGGAGAGTTTCATGATGGCGTAAGCCGTGCCGCGGGCGTTGCTTCCGATAACGATGAGCTTTCCTTTCCTCGTACCGATGTAGAAAGCATCCTTTGCGGTGATGATAAGATGCAGCGGCGCACCGAGTTTTTCTACAGCCGAAAACTCCTTGTTGGTGAGCTGGTCGAGCTGGTAAATCTGTATCGGGGCACTTGATTTCTCTTTCGCTTCGAATCCTGTAACGGCCTTCATATCGCCCGCAAACTCTTTGAGGGCAATCTTCACTACAGGCGAAAGGATAGAGTTGGTGGTATAAGATACTCTTCCGTAGCCGTCGGTCCAGTAAACGTTGGGCGATGCGGTCTGAGTTTCCGTCTTCTTCACTTTGGTTTCGGTTAGTGCGTTGGCATTCTGGCTAGAGAAGCACGCCAGCGCCAAGGCTACGCCTAATATAATCTTTTTATATTTCATTTTCTTCCGTTTTTGTCTGTTCGGTTGTAGATTCGCTTTTGCTGAAACTACACATTTCTGCAATTTGCAAAGATACATAAAAGTGTTTAATATCTGAAATTATTTAGTTTTTATTTGCTTATTACATTATTTATTGTTACTTTTGCACCAAACAAATAAAAAGAAATGATGACATTATATCCAAAATTGATAGAAGAGGCGCTTGCTACGGTGATTTATCCAGGCACCAAGAAGAACCTCATAGAGAGCGAGATGCTGGCAGATACGCCTAGCATCAATGGTATGAAGGTGAAGGTGGTTCTGCTCTTCCCTCGTGATACGGATCCTTTCCTCAAGAGTACGGTGAAGGCGGCTGAGGCTGCTATCCATTATCATATTTCGAAAGATGTGGAGGTGGAAATCGTTACTGAGTTCAAGTCGGCACCACGTCCTGAGGTGGGAAAGATGCTGCCACAGGTGAAGAACGTCATTGCTGTAAGCTCTGGTAAGGGCGGAGTAGGCAAGAGTACTGTTTCTGCCAATCTCGCCATCGCCCTGGCTAAGTTGGGCTACAAGGTGGGCTTGCTCGATACGGATATCTTCGGTCCTTCCATGCCTAAGATGTTCGGTGTTGAGGAGGAGCGTCCTTATTCTGTTCACAAGGACGGCAGAGACCTCATCGAACCTATCGAGAAATACGGCGTAAAGCTCCTGAGTATCGGTTTCTTCGTAAGTCCTACTACGGCTACTCTGTGGCGCGGCGGAATGGCTTGTTCTGCCCTGAAGCAGCTGATTGCTGATGCTGACTGGGGTGAGTTGGATTACTTTATCCTCGATACGCCTCCTGGCACAAGCGATATTCATCTTACCTTGCTCCAGACGCTTGCCATTACGGGTGCGGTTATCGTAAGTACGCCTCAGCAGGTGGCGCTTGCCGATGCGAGAAAGGGTATTGACATGTATCAGAATGATAAGGTGAATGTGCCTATTCTCGGTCTTATCGAGAACATGGCTTATTTTACGCCTGCCGAACTGCCTGAGAATAAATATTATATCTTCGGCAAGGAGGGTTGCAAGAACCTCGCTAAGGAGATGAATGTGCCATTGCTCGCCCAGATTCCTATCGTTCAGAGCATCTGCGAGGGTGGTGATGATGGTGCGCCTGCTGCTACCAAGGTTGATTCCGTTACCGGTCAGGCATTCCTCAGCCTTGCCCAGAGCATCGTAACGGTGGTGAACCGCAGAAATGCCGAGAAGGCTCCAACCAAGATTGTTAGTACTCACAAGTAATCTATCCGGTTAGGTTTAAATACAAAAAAGCTAGGATTGCCTTCAAGCAGTCCTAGCTTTTTTTATCAGGGGGTTAACAGGTTAACAGTTAACAGCCCATTTTTTATAGTTTATAGTTGATAGTTTACAGTTTATAGCAATCATGCAAACGGCTAAGCCCTATTAACTATCAACTATAAACTCTTAATATTAACAATTTCTTCTGCCTCATCCTCTTCTTCTGCAATTTCTGCTGTAAGGTTCGCCTTGAGTCTTGCTGAGCGCAGTTGTTGCCTGAAAACCAGGCAGGTAGCGAGAAAATAGACGCCTGTCTGAATCCAGAGCGCTCTGAATTCCGGCAGAATATCTGAAAGCGATGCGCCCATACTGCTGATTCTCAAGAACCCACGAATGCCGAAAGTGGATGGGAAAACCCACGAAAATCCTTGCCAAAAGCCCGGAATATTGCTCAATGGCCATGAAACTCCCGTCATAAAAAGCAACGGAACGGAGGTAAATACCACCAGAAGTATCACGTTTTCACGGTATCTTACCAGACATGACAGCATCAGACCGAAGAAAACGCACGACAGAATGTATGGAAGGAGGAAACCGAGAATGGTTGTCCACGTTACCATACTTACAAAACTGAACAGCTTAGGAACCACCAGCGTAAGATACATTCCCATCACGGCATAAACCATGAAATAAACCAGCGCCTTGCCGAAAACAATGCGGAAAATGCCGCCATAATGCTCGCTTACCGGTATGAGTTCGCGGTTTCTATTGAGTTCTCTCGATGTTCCCGCTGCCATTCCTATGCCCAGCAGCATCGTTTGCTGGATGATAAGAACCAGTACAGCCGGAAGAATTGCATTTCCGTATCCCACGGTGGTGTTGAATATCGGAACTTCATCAAAGGCGAGCGGCTCGGTGGTTATCTCATCGTCTCTATCCGTAAACCCTCCTGCTTGCGTTATCTGAATGCCCGAGTTGATGTGGCTGGCTACGGCTTGCGAAGTCTGATAAATCGCCTTGTAGGTCAGCATCAGACTCATATCGCAGTAAACGCCCACATGCGCCTGTTCGCCCCGGTTCAGTTTCGTATCAAAATCGGCAGGGAAGTAAAGGATTCCGTGAACCGCCTGTCTGCGCACCAGTTCTTTCGCCTCGTCCAGACTGTTGCAGTAATAGGTAGCCTTGGCATCTGGCGAAGCATCATAATCGCGGATAAACTCGCGTGAACTGTGGCTGTGGCTCAGGTCCACAATCGCCGTATCCACCTCTCTCACCACCTCGTTGTTGTAAATCCACGAGTAGAGCAGCGGATAGCCCAGCGGCACCAGAATGCAGAAGATGAGCACACCCTCATCACGGAACACATTGCGCATTTCCGTCTTCCAGATGTAACACATATCCCAGATGCCATTGATAATTTTATATAGTAAACTACTTTTCTTCATTTAATATCTAACATTTAATCTTGAACATTCAACACTCAACATTCAACATTCAACACTCTTACGGCAGATACTTGTAAACCAGCATTGCCTTCTTGATGTTCCAGATGGTGAGCATCGGCAGGGCACAGAACAGCACCATCGCGCCCCAGTGGAGCGCAGCATCGCTCATCGGGAAACCGTTGAAGATGTTCATCTGGTAAATCATATAATAGTGGCGCATCGGGAAGAGCTGGCCGATAGACTGTATCGGCGAATCCATCGAGAAGAGCGGATAGGTGGCTCCGCAGATGGAGAAACTCACCACGCCCCACAACGAACAGATACTCATCGACATGCGGAGCGAAGGCATCAGTCCGAAGGCAAAAATGCCGAAACATTGGCAGGAAAGTACGCTCAGAACGCCTAGCAGGATGATAGGAAGTGCGCCGCCCGGATGTGGAAACTGTAATACATAATAGATGTAGAATTCGAACAGCAGGAAGATGCTCAGGAAGATGAGCGTCTGCGGCAGCATCTTGCCCGCAATGGCGAGATAAGGATTGTTGCCTGCCATCCGCATCCAGTCTCTAGCACGGTTGAACTTCAGTTCCGTACCTATAGAATAAGGTGTAATCAGGAAGATGAACAGCATGATGAGTCCCGGCACCATTACGCTCGACAGATAATAGTTGTAGTTGGCGTACGGGTTGCCTATCATGTGCAGATCTACGGCTATAGGCTGCAGGAAGGTCATGATTTCATCATTCGTTTTTCCCAGCGCCGAAAGTTTCGCCATTCCTGCCGCCGCACCTCCCAGTGTAGAGATGGTTTTCAGATCGCGGAAGAGCAGGGAGCCGGCTGCCAGCGAAACGCTGCTGTAGTAGAACGAAATCTTAGGCTGCTTCTGTGCCATCAGTCCTGCCTCCGTTCCGCTAGGAATCACCATAAAGGCATAGATTTCGTTCTTCTGGATAGCATGTCTTGCCTCAGCCATGTTCTCGTAGTGGCCCACAACCTTGGTGGTCTGGAAAGCATCGAGCTTATGCACCAGCTGTCGCGATGTGGCGGAGTTGTCCTGATCAACGATGCCCACAGGCATGTCGGTAGGCACACCTCCCTTCATCAGCGAGGTGAAGAAAATCATCACCACGATGGGGAAGATGACCATGCAGAAGAGATAAATGGGATTCTTCCACATGATGCCGCATTCTCTGAGGGCAATATGATATAATTTCTTAAACATAGAACTTGTTTACTTTGAACTTTGAACTTTGAGCTTTGAACTTTATGATATGCTTAATATCTCAAAATTTTATTGTAAGCTTCAAGAAGAAAACTAATCATAAAGTTCAAAGTTCAAATCTCAAAGTTCAATGTTATTTAATGATGAGTGACATTCCCGGGCGCAATCCCTCAATCTTTGTGATAGGACGGGCCTTCACCTCGAAAGTCTTGCGGTCGTAGTCGCCATTATCCTTGGTTGCCTTCCAGGTAGCGTAAGAGCCCTGGTCTTTCAGGTAGTAAACCTTCATCTTGATGTCCTTGTTGAAGGCTGGAACGTAAGCGGTGAACTCATCGCCCTTGTTCAGGCCCTTGAGATGATCTTCGCGAACATTGAAGGTGCCCCACATATCGCTCATGATAGAGATGCTCATGATAGGAGAGCCGAGGCCAACAAGTTCGCCTACCTTAGGATAGACATTGCTTACCTCGCCCTCGCACTGGGCAATCTGAACGGTCTCCTTCAAGAGATTCTTCACTACATCCACAGCGCTCTTCGAAGCCTGAGTGTTGTTGGCTGCCATACGCTTCTCCTGCTCGCGGGCTCCGTTCTTCGCCATGTCGTACTGACTTCTGGCAGCAGCTACCTGAGCCTCTGTTGCCTTATAGGCAGCGTAAGCCTCGTCGCGCTTCTGACCGCTGATTACACCCTCATTAAAGAGGTTCTGCATGCGGTCGTAAGTTTTCTTGGCGATGGTTGCGGCAGCTTCAGCCTGCTGAACCAGTTGGAAAGCGCCCTGAATCTGCTCCTTGCGTGCACCTGCATCTGTCAGGTCCTTCATCGCCTCGGCTGCAGCGTTGGTAGCCTGGAGCATCTGTTCCTGCGATTTCATTTCAGGTACTTCGAGGATGGCGAGCGTATCGCCCACATGAACGTAATCGCCTTCCTGAACGCGGAGTTCTACTACGCGCCCTGGCAGTTTGCAGGATACTCTGTATTCTGATACTTCTACCTCGCCCTGAATGGTGTCATCCTTCTGTTCCAAAGTGAAGAAACCGATGACGCCTACGAGAATGACTACTGCTGTAAAACCGATTACAGCGAGCAATATGTTGTTATGCTGTGATTTCTTAGACATTTGCTTAATCTGAATTTAAAATTATTTTTAAAAATATGAATATAGAAAGAAGAGATAGAGGGAAAAGTCCCCCGTTGGGCCCCCGTTAAATCCGATTCCATCGGATTTCCGTCCCAGTAACCATTACTGCAGGATACCGAGCGCCTTGTTCAGCCCTACCTGAGTCAGCTTCACGTCGATTTCTGCATCAATCTTCTGGCTCTGTGCTTTCTGCCAGGCTGTCTGTGCAGCCATCACGTCAGTAACCTCCATCACGCCTTCCTTGAAACCGAGGGTGGCGCATCTCAGGTTCTCATCGGCACTGGCAATATTCTTCATCGCCATGTTGAGCTTCTTCTGCGCTTCCTTTACCTTAAACTGGCTTTGGGTAATCTGAAGATGAATCTTCTCTCGCGTATCATCCAGGTTCATCTGGGCGATATTGCTGGCAGCCTTGGCGGCTCTCACCTTGTAGGCTCCGTCAAACCAGTTCCATACCGGAACATGAACCATTACGCCTACGTTCCAGACTCCGGTAAACTTCTTCTGGAAACCATTGAATACGTTCGGGTTCGAAATCATGTAGCCGCCTGTCAGCATGACGTGAGGCAGATTGATGGCGCGAACCATATTAGTAGCTTCTTTTGAGATGTCGAGTGCATTCTGCAGCATGCGGAGTTCCGGACGGGTGTTCATCGCCGAATCCTGTGCTGCCACTCTCTGCTGCTCGGTGTCAACAGGTGTTCCTGATAAAGCCAGGGTTTCCTTATCTTCATCAGCAAGTGTGATTTCCTGGTTCATCGGAATGCCGCAGAGCTGGCAGAGCAACATCTTCGACAGGGCGAGTCCGTCTTCTGCCTGGGTAATCTGCATCTCAGCCTCGTTCACCTTCACGTCTACCTTCAGTCCGTCTGCCTTGGTGGCAACTCCCTGCTGAATCATCTTATGGACATCCTCGTTCAGTTTCTTTACGAGGTCGCGGTAACTGATGGCGAGTTTCTGCTTCTGCTTCAGCGAAACGGCGAGCCAGTAAGCCTGGTCTATGCTGTAGAGCGTGCTCTGGGTCTGCTGGTCGAGATCATTCTCTGCAATCTGTTCTCCGATGTCGGCAATCTTGTTGGCTGCAATGATGGCTCCACCCATATAGATAGGTTGGCGAACCATCACGCTTCCTGCCCAGATGTTGCGGGTGTCGGTGCGGAATGCATCTACCAGTTTCTCTCCCAGCGCATTGCCTTGCTGCTGCAGGGGTCCCAGTTTCTCATTCATCAGTCCGCCTATCTGCTGCGCCATCTCCGGGGTAATCATTCCCTGACTTACGAGTTGGCTCATCAGATTGCTGGCTCCTCCCGATATTCCTCCGGTAACGGTAGAACCGATATTGCTGAATGTTGACTTCTGACCGTCGTTCAGCAGCGAAATCTCCCTGCTGAACCATTCGTAACCGCCTAAAGCATCTACTTTAGGAAGATATTTGGTACGTGCCGATTTCTTCAGATTATACGCCACGTCCTTCTTGAGCTTCGAGGCATTGAGCTGCTTGTTGTTGCGCAGCGCCATGGCACGGCAACTGTCAAGGCTCAATGCTTGTGCCTGAGCCCCGGCAGGAATCAATGCTCCCATCAGCATGATAAGAGTTATATATTTTTTCATCCTTTGTTTATAATATTATATAATATCGGATGCAAAATTATGGAATTATTCTTAAATGACAAAGAAATTTTGATTATCAAATCTTTAAGAATCAAAAAATATATTGCATTGTGGAAAAATAGAACATGCCTTTTAGTTTTCCATAATCCCTTAATCGTCTGTTTCTTAGAAATTCACCCGTTCTGTCTCGCCCCAGGTAGGGTCTACGGTAATGCCGATTCCGCCGCCCGTACTGTCGTCTCCTCCGCCAAATCCGTTAGCGATTGAAATCTCGGTATAGGCTGTTTGGTTCTGATGCATTTTCAGATCGGCTTTTTCAAAACTCTTTACCACTTTTGCATCGGCATCCAGAAAGCTGATGCTCATCTTGATGTTCTTCTCTTCTTCATGCGGGAAGGTGTAGACGGTAAAGTCTCTGCCGCCATCTTTCATACTGAAACTTTCGGTCTGCCGACTGTTCACGCAGCCGAATCCGGTGGTTGCATCCAGGGTGCTGCTGCCGCCGGTATAATAGAACTTGATGCTTCTGATTTCTTCGGGAATGGTTTCGTCGGTAATATGTACCTTGAAGGCACCAACTGCTCGCTTCAGGTTGATGTCTGAGGTGGCTCCATCTGCCGTTACGCTCAACCTGCCGTAATAATAAAAGGTGTCAGTAAGTTTGTTGCTCGCAAACTTCACCTTCTCGGGTGCGCTGATAGAGCAGTTTCCCTTTCCGTTATGGGCAATTACCACGAGGCGGTATTCTCCTTCGTCCAGACTCACATGGGCAGTTCCGAACCCGTTGTCGGTAGAAAGCTGGTTCGCCGACTCCAGTTTCTCCTCTCCGTCAAAGATGGCAAACGTCAGTCTGGTGCACACATCGCTCAGAGCAATCTGCTTGTCGGCTGCTTTGGTCGTCAACAGATTGGTGTTTTCTATTTTCTGCACATGAATCGTTACATTGGCGTTTGCATCATGTGATTTTCCGGTTGTTTCGTCAATCGAAAACTTCTCGCATGAAGTAAGCGTCGCTACGAGCATCAGCAACAGGGATGCCAGTAACCGATAGGGCTTCTTACTCATAATCGTTCTTATTTACTAGTTGCTCTATGCGTTATCTCGGAGTTTCCTCGGGCATAAAGATGTGGCAAATATACGTTTTTTCTCTTTTCGATGCAAGTAAAATCTAATAAATCTTTATATTTTTTGCTATTTATCTGTTTTTTCGTACTTTTGCATCGGTTTTTCTGTACTTACAGAACCCATTTTGCATTATATATATAATAAGGTATAGAAGATACAGTTATGGATAAGAAGATAAAAGCATTGTTTTTCGATATAGATGGCACCCTGGTGAGTTTCACGACCCACAGGATTCCGCAGAGCACGGTAGATGCTTTGGAGCAGGCTAAGAAGAATGGGGTAGAGCTGTATATTTCTACCGGCCGTCCGCAGCTCATCATCAATAACCTCGGTCAGATAGAACATCTCATCGACGGTTACATCACCACCAATGGCGCCCGCTGCTTTGTAGGCGATAAGGTGGTGAGTCAGCACGCCATCCTTCCTGAAGATGTGAAGACGATTATCGAGGCTGCCGACCGTGATGATTATCCGGCAATCGTAGTGGGAGAGCATCATCTTGCCATCCATCATTATACCGACGAGGTTTATGAAATCTTTGCCAAGGGATTGGGAGTGGATTGCGAAATCTTCCTCACCGATGTGAATGAATTGGGAGATGAGCAGGTTCTGCAGGTTACTCCTTTCTGTTCGGTAGAGCAGGAAGCGCTCCTGATGCCTACGCTCCGCAGCTGCACGTCGGGCAGATGGCATCCTGCCTTTACGGATATTACGGCGGCCGATGCGGATAAGGGCAAGGGCTTGCATGCAATGGCTGATTATCTGGGTTTGAACATAGATGAAACCATGGCTTTCGGCGATGGCGGCAATGATATTTCCATCGTCCGGGAGGCAGGCATTGGTGTTGCGATGGGCAATGCGGGAGATAATCTCAAGCAAATAGCCGATTACATTACGACTCATGTGGATGAAGATGGTGTTAAGAATGCCCTCCTTCATTTCGGCGTGATTTAAATACTTAGGCTTATTGCCTCTGTTTTTATAAGTCTCTATATATAATAAGGTGTAATCCTGATGAAGCCTTTTTTATAGTCGAGTTTCATTTTGATAAAATAATAAGGGCAAACGTGTCATTTGTTTTAGCGAATGGTATGTTTGCCTTTCTGTTTTTAAAACTTTCCTTTAGTATCCAGTTTCTTTCTATATTTTACGTTTTGGGATAATAAATACCTAAAATACTTACGAAAAGTAATAAAATATACGGGAAATATACATAAAGTACCATAAAGTTGGTATTTTGCGTCAATTTGTTTGCTAAAAATTTGTTTAATTAGCAAAAAGTATGTATCTTTGCACCCGATATTTGTAAGTTGTTTAATTTTAAAGAGAGAGAATTATGGTAAAAAGATTGACCATGCTCATGGGGGGGCTTATTCTTTCAACAGGAATAGCCCTCGCTCAAACTACTGTTACAGGTAAGGTTGTTTCTCAGGAAGACGGTGAACCAGTTATTGGTGCATCTGTTAGAATTGTAGGCACAAAGACTGGAACAGCGACTGATGTCGATGGTAATTTTACGCTTCCTAATGCCAGCAAGGATGCTGTCTTGGAGATTAGTTACCTCGGTATGCAGACTAAAACAATGAAAGCATCTGCTAAAATGAAAATCGTTTTGGTTTCTGATGCAAGAAATCTTGACGAGGTAGTTGTTACTGCCTTGGGTATGAAACGTTCAGAGAAAACTTTGGGTTATGCTGCCAGTACAGCCAACGCTTCTGAGTTGACTGTGGCTAAGTCTGGTTCCCTGATGAGTGGTCTTCAGGGTAAGATGGCTGGTGTGCAGATTTCTGGTGGTGGTGTTACAGGTACATCTCAGAAAGTCGTAATTCGTGGTATTTCTTCCGTTTCTAGCAACAACCCATTGTATATTGTTGATGGTGTGCCTATCAACAATGATCGTTTGGGTGATAACTCTGTTGACTTTGGTAGTGGTGCAGGCGACATCAACCCAGAGGATATTGAATCGGTAACTGTATTGAAGGGTGCTTCTGCTACTGCTCTTTACGGTTCTCGTGCAGCCAATGGTGTTATCATGATTACTACAAAGAAACCACAGGGTGATAAGAAGGCTTCTATCACTTACGATGGTTCTTTGACATTTACTGATGTGCTTCGTGTACCAATGACCCAGAATCTCTTCGGTCAAGGTTGGGGTTCCTGGTCTAATGAGGAGAATGGTTCTTGGGGACCTCGCCTCGATGGTCGTGAGCACTGGTATGGTTCTACAGGTCTTTCTAACGGTGAGACTTTGACCAAGCCTTTTTCTTATGTTAAGAACAATATCCGTGACTTCTATCAGGTAGGTAAAGAGTGGAACAACAACGTATCTCTCCGCTATGGTGATGAGAAAGTAGGTATTGTTGCATCTTATGGTAATGTAAGTTCTAATGGTATTACTCCTAATGATGGTGATACTTATCATCGTAATACCTTCTCACTCCGTGGCTACGCCAATATCGACAGATTCCATCTTGACATGTCCCTGAACTATGTTCGCAAGGATATGCGCCGTTCTCGTGATATGTATATGGAGTTGCTTCAGGGTGCTTCTGATGTGCGTTTCACAGATATGAAGGATTACAACCTTGAGCGTAACAATGTAGATAACTACTATACATTGTATGCGAACAACCCATATTATATGGTAGATAACTTCTATTCTACTTACCAGGACGACCGTATTTATGGTAAGTTGGAGTTGTCATACGATATTACTAAGGATATCAAGGTGATTGGCCGTTTCGGTGGTGATTATACCAATTATAAGACCGAGCGTGTCGAACCTCGTATTCTCTATACCGAGGGTTCTTATCAGGCAAATGGTAATGGTACTACAGTAGGTAACCAGGGTTACTATTCTAAGTATCGTTCTCAGCGCGGACAGATTGATGCCAGCCTTTTGCTGACCGGTAATCATACTTTCGGTGATTTCTCAGTAGGTGCAACCTTGGGTTGGAACTTGAACCAGAGAAACTATGATACTGTAGGTGGTTATAATGAGCAGTTGGATATTCCAGGTTGGAATTCCTTGAGTAATACGTCTTCTTATTCGATTACGGATACTGACTCTTGGAATAGAAGATTGTTGGGTCTCTTGGGACAGGTTGAATTGGGTTATAAGGATTGGGCATTCTTGAATCTCTCTGCCCGTAACGACTGGTCTTCTACTCTTCCTATGGGTGATAACAGCTTCTTCTATGGCGGTGCCAATGTGTCTGTACTTCTGAATCAGGCTATTCCTGCTTTGAAGAATATCAAGCAAATTGACTTGTTGAAGGTTCGTGCTGCTATAGGTCAGACGGGTAATGATGCTGATGTATATATGACTAATTCATATTATGTACCAGCCCATTATTACTATACTTATTTGCCAATTTCCGGCGTTTCTGGTTTGACAGAGTATAACCGTTTGCCAAACAAGTCATTGAAGCCTGAGATTACAACTGAGTATGAGCTTGGTTTGAGCGGTACATTCTTCGGTAACCGTTTGAGCTTCGATGTGGCTTACTATGATCGTACAACCAAGAATCAGATTATCTCTGCTACTTTGGCTCCTGAGACAGGTTATACTTCTAACACCCGTAATGTGGGTAAGCTCCAGAACAAGGGTATTGAGGCGATGGTTAATTTTACTCCTATCCGTACCAAGGATTGGGAGTGGAGTGTAGGTGCTACATACGCTAAGAACTGGAGTGAGGTGAAGGAACTTTGGGATGGTCTTGATGAATATACCATTCCTGTAGGTACTACTGCTACAGGTAAGTATTCTTCTCTCCGTGGTGTATCTTATGTCTTGAAGGTTGGAGAACCTATCGGTATCTTCAAGTTGCCTGCAACAAAGACCGTTCAAGATAAGAACAGTCCATATTATGGTTATAGAATCGTAAATGGTAATGGCTTCTTGCAGGCTAGTACTACAGACTATGATTATCTCGGCTCTTCTCAGCCTGATTTCGTAATGGGTTTCACTACACATCTGAAGTGGAAGAACCTGAGCCTTGCTGCTACTGGCGACTGGCATAAGGGTGGATTGATGTATTCTGAGACATCTTATATTACTCACTTCAATGGTAACTCTACAGAGACCGTATTCAATGAGCGTGATGCTTTTGTCTATCCTCATTCTGTAAAGATTGTTGGTGGAGAGTATGTTGAGAATAATATTCCTGTAGCTTCCAATTATATGAATTATGCTCAGGGTAACTATAGTTACAACCCAGAGGTGCGTCGTGATTTCATTGTAAGCCGTTCTTACTTCAAACTTCGTGAGTTGGCTTTGACATACGATTTCCCTAAGACCATCACAAGCGCATTGAAGATGCAGAAGTTGTCTTTGAGTCTCGTTGGCCACAACTTGTTGCTCATCACTCCTAAGCATCAGAATTATATCGACCCTGAGTCTTCTAACTTTGGTAATGATATCAGCTCTGAGTTTGGTGAGACTATGGGTTCTGTATCAACTCGCAACTATGGTATTAACTTGAAGGTTGTATTTTAATTAAAGGAGATTTCTTATATGAAAAGATATAAATTTTTAAGCGCAGCATTGCTGGGAGCCGCATTGACCATGGGTACTGTTACATCTTGTAGCGATTCCGGCTATTTGGACATCAACTACAACCCTAACTATCCTTCTACAGCTTCCTATAAGCAGTTGCTTCCTGCTGCCGAAGGTTCTATCGTGGCTGTTAGTGGTCTTTATCAGCAAATTACTGGTGACTTCTGGTGCCAGTATGTAACACAGGGTAACAGTACAAACCAGTATAATACATTGGCTAACTATGCTGTAACAACATCAGGTTCTATACCTCCTGTTACCACGGTTTGGCAGAATACATATGCCAACAGTCTGGAGGATTTAAAGCTGGCTTTGGCTTCTGCAGAAGAAAGTAAGGCTTGGAACTATTGGATGGTTGCCAAGATACTTCAGGCTTATAATTTCTTAGTGTTGACTGATACTTATGGCGATATTCCGTTTACAGGTGCTCTTGATATTGAGAACAATCCACATGCGGCTTTTGATGATAGCAAAACTGTTGTTTATCCAGGTATCCTGGAGATGCTGGATGCTGCCATTGCCAAACTCGATGATGCTAAGGTTGCAGAAAAAGCTTCACCTTTAGGTACTGCTGACTGTTTCTTGGGAGGCAGTATGGATAGCTGGGCAGGCTTTGCCAAGAGTTTAAAGTTGAAGATGTATCTTAAAGACTTCGATGCTCATAAGTCTGATATTCAGTCTTTACTTAGTGCAGGTGGCCTTTTGGAGCAGGATTGCGCTTGGGTAAATTGGGAAGATGGTACTAATAAGGGTAATCCTCTTTATGAGTTTAATATCCGTCAGTTGAATACTACTGAGAATATTCGTGCTTGCCATACTTTCTTGGAGTATCTTTTGGATAAGAAGGATCCTCGTGTCATCAAGTTGTATGAAGTAACTGCCAATGCAAAGACTACTCTTGGCTATTCTTCTGATGAGGAGCTGATTGCTCACATGGATGAATGCTACGAGGGGCTTCCTTGTGGAACAAAGCCGCCTACGGATGAGTCTGATGATGGTGGTATTCCTATCTCAAAGTCTTCTCGTATGAAGCAGGCTTATAATGATGCGGTTTATCTGATGAACGAGGCTGAATGCGAACTGATGATAGCTGAGGCTTATGCTCGTCTGGGTAATGCGGAAAAGGCTGAGGAGTATTATAATAAGGGTGTTCTTGCTGGTTTCAGCCGTTGGGGATTAGATGGAACCAACTTTGTGGCAGGTGCTTACAAGTTTGATAAGTCTGATATGGTTCATAGCATTGCCATGCAGTATTGGGTAACTTATGCCGGTGCGAATGCTTATGATGGTTGGATGACTCGTAACCGTCTGGGTATTCCTGAGGTTCAGCCAAATATAACAGTTCGTAAGTCTACAACAGCTTTAAAGCGTGACTTGTCGGATGGTTATGTTTTAGGTAACTTGGTTGATCCAGGTGCTAGCAATATGAATGCTGGTGAGTATCCTATGCGATTGCTTTATCCTACAGCTACTACATTGTATAACTCTGCTGCTGAAAAGTATGTAGAAGAGAATGGAAACTCGCTGACCAAGAAACTTTGGTGGGAGAAGTAATGATTATTAATGTAATAAACGAAAAGTCATGAAGAAAATATTATATTTTTTGAGCTTTGTTTTCGTAGCATTGTTTACTGCATGCTCTGAGGGAGACGATTTCGATATCGATTATACTCCTATTGCTCCTATTGGTGGTCAGTACAGAATCAATGTGGAGAAAGGTTATGATGCTTCTAAGAC
>ERZ1026776.571-NODE-571-length-24916-cov-29.864527_pt1 | contig 24916 bp, 20 predicted proteins | sample MGYA00380125_ERZ1026776 | MGnify/ENA primary metagenome ERZ1026776 (study PRJEB33269, sample SAMEA4719761) | human gut metagenome | biome: human-associated habitat; feature: organic feature; material: feces | place: Cameroon | collected 2013-10 ...
TGGAAACCCTGCTGACCACCGAATGTGCCGGGGAGGAATTTACCGCCAAGGGCAAAGAGGTTCTGGAAGAAGGCTGGAAAGCGGTAGAGCGCAAGGTGCTGGCAGACATCCTGAACCGGAAACAGGAACTCACTGCCCTGCCCAATGCCGCAGAAAATGAGTGCGGCATCCTCAATGCCGAACTGAAAGAGGGTCAAACGTCCCCGCCGAAGCATTTCACCGAGGATACCCTGCTGCACGCTATGGAAACCGCCAGTGCAGACAGTATGCCGGAGGGCGTGGAGCGTCAGGGCATCGGCACCCCGGCAACCAGAGCCGCCACCATCGAAAAGCTGGTGCAGAAGGGCTTTCTGGAGCGAAAGGGCAGTAAGAAAACCAAGGTGCTGCTGCCCACGGATAAGGGCAAAAACCTTATTACCGTTATGCCCGAAGAAATCCAATCCCCGGAAATGACCGCCGATTGGGAAACAAAGTTGCTGCGAATCGAGCGTGGTGAAATGGAGCCGGAAACTTTTATGACTGAAATCAAGGAAATGATCTCCTCGTTGGTAAGAACCACCGAGGCTGCGAAGGGAGCGAATGCACTTATGAAAAACAAAATTTTTGGTGTCTGCCCGAACTGCGGTGCAAATGTTGTGGAGCGTGAAAAGGGCTGGTTCTGCGAGAACCGGGAGTGCCGTTTCGTGCTGTGGAAGGACAATGCGTTCTTCAAGCGTCTGGGCAAGCGGCTGGACGCTCATGTGGCGGACAAGCTGCTGCGGGATGGCCGTGTCCGCCTGAAGGACTGCAAGAGCGCCAAGGGCAAGACCTACAATGCTACCGTGCTGCTGTCCTGTGAAGCTGATGGCCGCAGCAAGTTTTCGCTGGAATTTGAGGGTGGGTGCTGATTGAGCAGATAAAAGAAGCAGTCTATCTTATCAACGATGAACGCTATCTGCATCTCCGGGAAAACGGTGCAGGGGTCGGCTTTGCCACCTATAACAAGGTAACTGGAGAGCCGCTGGAAAGCGGGCAGATCTCGGAAAAGAATCTGCCGCCGGATGGACAAAACACCATTCCTGCCGCCCGGAACTGGTATCTGTTTGAACTTTCGGACGATGACCGCAAGGTCATCCAACAGGAAAGCGTAAAGATCCTCGAAAACATCCCGCAAGCTGGTATCGGCAGACGGCGCATCTGGGAGCCGGAAACGCTGCCGAAGGATATTCGTCTCATCAACAGCCACTATGATGACCTCTACCGTATTCCCGATGGCGGAGTTGTACAGGTGGATTACCCGGATGGGCGCAGCTTTACGGCACGGCTGGAACATCTGGATGATTACCACTTTGACATGGGCGGTCTGGGCAATGTGTTCCACATCTGCCAGTTTGCCGAGGTCATGGAACGAAACCATGCAGACTTCTACCCGGAGATTCAGACACAGGACGAGCAGGCGGCGTGGGAACTGGGCGGCAAAGGCTATCTTGCCATCCAGTCTTGTGAGGATGGATGGGACTACACCCTCTACCACAGCGATTATTCTGTGATGGACGGCGGGCAGTTGGATGCCCCGGAACTGACCATTCAGGAAGCCCGTGAGCAGATTCTGGAAGCACACCACATGGAAAAGGGGCGGCGGCTGTTGCAGGACTACGATGCCGTCATGGATAAAGTTGCGGAAGCCGAGGAACTGCGTACAGACCACCGCCCTTCCACACTGGAAAAGCTGGCAGAACTGGCAAGTGATACGTCTGCGCCAAAATCCTCTGCACGGTCTGCGCCAGAACTGTGAGGTGGACAATGCAGCAAAAATGGAACCAGAATTTTGACGGCGAACCCATGACGGACATCCCGCAGAAGTTTCTGAACGCAGGGTGCGATGTTTATATGGTGATGCAGCTGCGGCATGACGAAAAAATCCTCGATGAAAGATTTGCTTCCATGCGGGAACTGCATCGTCGGGGCAAAACGCCCGACCCGGAGCATTACGAGGTCACCTACTATGCTGATCTGCCCGCCATGTGGCAGGATGTGCCGAACAACGAGATTTTGGAAGAACTATTTCAGATGTTCAACCTCTCCCGTCCGCAGGATTTTGAGGGGCACAGCCTGTCGGTCAGCGATGTAATCGCACTCAAACGCAATGGCGAGGTGTCTGTGCACTATGTGGACAGCATCGGCTTCAAGGAGCTACCGGGGTTTCTGGATAAAAAGCCGGAGCGTCCTTCGGTGCTGATGAATCTCAAAGAGAAGTGCGACGCCCCGGAGTGCAATCCAACCGTCTGCCGGAAAGCGAGGGATGAACATGAACTTTAACCATGAGGAACTCATGCTGATGATGCTCTACAACACCGGCACCCGGTTGGGGCTTATCCACGAGCTGCGGCTCATGCAGTGCTACCTGATGCCGGATGAAACTGCCCTGCGGGAACTGTCGGAGGGCGTTATCGAAAAGCTGAAACTGCTGACCGATGCGGAGTTTGCCGAATTGGAATTTCCCCCGGACTGATTTTTGCCGCCTGCGGGCGGCGTACATACGCTCTTTTCAGAAGGTTTGCCCTGTGGTATAATAATCTCAACAAATCGGAATTGTGCGCCCAGAAAAGGGCGAGTAGTCTAACAGGTGGAATGCTTGTCCAGTAAGGTCTAACAACCGCCAGTAGCGAGTCTTGGGTGGTTGTCAGTAATGGCAGTCGCTAAGCGTGTTACTGAGAACGGAGTGAATAGTAACCGAAACATTGTACAACCTTTACAAATTCATCCATTATCATTGCTATTTTTTTGATAAAAAGAGTATACTTTAAAGCACTAAACACCAGGAGTATAAAATTATGAACACACACTCATCCGGATATTACAGCATAGACAAAGACTATAATATCCTAAGCTATAACGACACTGCCAAACAACTGTACCCCAATCTCCAGCCGGGAGTGAAATGCTATAAGGCACTTATGGGGCTTGATTCCCCATGCCCGCCCTGCCCTGTAGCACTGGGGATACAGGGGCCAAAGACCTACCTGGACCCGATCCGTCATATTTATGAGACAGTTGATGCAGTAGAGACGGTACAGCCCGACGGTAGCAGAGGACATGCACTTGTATTCAGCACAGTAGCCGAAGGAGAAAGCCTGTCAAAGTCTATTCCCACAGGTGAGAACTCTCTCCGTCTGCTGGGTGCCATCAACCTGCTTGCTTCTGACTACATGTCTGTTTATGGCGTAAACCGGGAAACCGGGAAAATCTCCGTATATCGTTCCAGATTTACTGATGCTTTTGCGGATATTAAAGATAATGCAGACTATAAGCTGTCATTTAATTTTCTCATCCAGAAATATGTTCATCCGGATGAGCGTTCCTATGTGTCCAGACACCTGAATTATGAAACCCTGCTGGAAAGACTTTCTCAGGAAGCCTCTTTCAAATTCCATTTCAGGGTTGTCACAGATACTGCCCATTACTATTATCTGCTCATTGCCAGAAACGGAAACGCCGATGACTATCGGGATTTCGTAATTGCAGTGGCCTGTGAAGACAATGATGTGACAGCACGCAAAATCTATGAAAATCAGCTCCACTCTCTTCTGGCATCTATTACCCATGCTGCCGGCTACTTTCATCTCGACCTTACAGATGATAAGATTCTGAAGTTCGGAGGCACTTCTGCCCTGGCCTATAAGATAGATGCTGACGCTTCCATTGACCATTTTATTGCAGAGACTGCTGTTTTTATACCGGTATTAAAGGACAGAAACGATTTCATCAACGCATTTTGCCGCAGTTCCCTGATGAAAAGCTACGAGGACGGTCAGGTAGAGGTCACCAGAGTTTCCCGCTGTCTCTACGATGACAATATAACCAGGCTTTCCAAATATGTGACAAGACTGCTGCTCAATCCTTCCAATAACCATCTGGAAGCAATCCTCTACGGTGAGGATGTCACCAGAACACAGGAAGCCTATGAGACACAGGTAAGTATTGTCCAGACACTGAGTAGCAACTACCTGAACGTATACCTGATCAACCCCAGAGAAAAAACTCTCTCTGTGATCAAGCAGGAAGACCACGATGTCCCTGATCCGGACAAAAAACACAGCAATACATACCCCTATGATCTTTTTCTCTCAGACTATATCCGGCAGCGTGTATATCCGGATGATCGTACAATGCTGGAAGAATCACTGGAACTGGGTAATGTAATGAGTGTTTTGTCCGGTCAGTCCGAATACAAGGGAAATTACCGGATAAATGACAGGGATGGTATCCATTACTATCAGTTCCGCTTTATCAAAAACGAAGACTCCGGTATCATTGTTCTGGGATTTTTGAATGTGGACGATGTGGTGGAATCAGAAATCAGGCATCAAAAGCTTCTCAAAGAAGCTCTTGATACTGCCGAACGTGCTAATGCAGAGAAATCCAATTTCCTTTCCCGTATGTCCCACGATATGCGTACGCCGCTGAATGGAATTATTGGTCTGCTGGAAATTGATAAAAAGCACGAAAATGATATCGGATTCCTGAAAAGTAATCGTGAAAAAGCATTGATTTCAGCCAGTCATCTGCTCTCTCTTATCAATGATGTACTGGATATGTCCAAGATCGAGGAGGGCGGACTTGTACTCAGCCATGAACCTTTTGATCTGATCAGATATGAAAAAGAGACACAGATGCTGATTGATATGCAGGCACAGAAAAACGGCATTGATTTCACCGTTCATATCGCACCGGAGATATACGAACATCCCTTTGTATACGGCAGCCCTCTGCACCTCCGTCGTGCCATGATGAATATTTACAGTAACTGTATCAAATACAACAGAGAAAATGGGGCGATCCATACGGAGATCCATACTCTCCCTTCCCATGATCATAAGCTGGTCTGCAGATGGACGATCTCTGATACGGGAATCGGCATCAGCAAAGAATATCTGGAGAAGATCTTTGAACCCTTTACTCAGGAGAATATGGACGCCCGAAGTGTATATCATGGCACCGGACTGGGTATGAGCATTGCCAAAGCGCTATTTGAACAGATGGGTGGTACCATTGAGATTTCCAGTACTCCGGGTATCGGAAGTACTTTTGTGATCACTTTGCCATTTGAAGAGGCAGAAGAAACGGATATCTCTTCTGAGCCAGAATCTGAGCGAAACTCCATTCAGGGCATAAAGATCCTGCTGGCAGAGGATAATGAAATAAACAGAGAAGTGGCACAGGTACTCCTTGAAGAGGAAGGTGCTGTGGTAACTGCAGTATCCAATGGCAGGGAAGCTGTAAAACTTTTCTCCCTTCACCCCGAGGGGACATTTGATGTGATACTTATGGATATTATGATGCCTCTGATGGACGGATACGAGGCCACACGCCAGATCCGGAAGCTTGACAGGACGGATGCTTCTTCCATTCCCATCATCGCAATGACCGCTAATGCTTTTGCAGAGGATGTACGCCATGCACTGGACTGTGGTATGAACGCACATCTGGCCAAACCACTGGATGTAGAAAAAATGATCCATACGATTGCCTGTTACTGTTCAAGGGTATGCATAAGTCATTGTAAAAAGTGACGAATTTTTATTTTTTTATATTGTGGATAATCATGTTCAGCAGAAAAAACTGTGTTTATAGTTTTTTCTGCTGTTCCTTTTCTGAAAGCTTATACACAAAAGAGTTAAAGTCCTCACGTTTTTTGTGTTGGTGCCGGAAATACCATCATCGGCGTAGATAACGGCAAATTCCAGTTTGTGGGGAAGGAACACCTATATGTCAAAACCCAAAATCGCCTTTATCTGTGTCCATAATTCCTGCCGCAGCCAGATTGCCGAAGCCTTTGGCAAGGTACTGGCCGCAGATGTGTTTGAAAGCTACTCGGCTGGAACCGAAACCAAACCGCAGATCAATCAGGATGCTGTGCGCCTGATGAAAGAGCTATATGGCATCGACATGGAAAAGACACAGTATTCCAAGCTGATTTCTGCAATTCCAAAGCCGGATGTCGCTATTTCCATGGGCTGCAATGTCAGCTGCCCGTTCATTGGCAGACCTTTTGATGAGAATTGGGGTCTGGATGACCCTACCGGGAAAAGCGATGATGAATTCAAGGTAGTCATGGAGCGGATTCGTCAGAATGTCCTTACGTTAAAATCGAAACTTTGCGACGATTCCAGTTTTTGAAACCCTCAAAAGTGAGGTCTTGATAGAACGCTTCGATTCATGCTATACTAAAACCAGTTTTAATTCCATAAGCGAGTGACCTTAAAAGGCCGCTCGCTTTTTTTGTTTACAACGAAATTGAAGGGAGGAACGCTATGCCAAGCAAAACCGAAGAATATCTCGCCCTTGCCCAGCGCACGGCGAATGGTCTGACCCGGTACTGGGAAAGCTGGACGGACTACCTGACCACCGCATCCCGGCTGTACAAGTACCCCTTTGCGGACCAGTTGATGATCTACGCCCAGCGCCCGGATGCCACCGCCTGCGCCGACTTTGACATCTGGAATAACCGGATGAACCGCTATGTGCGCCGGGGTGCCAAGGGCATCGCTCTGCCGCACGAATCCAGCGGATTCCCCCGGCTGCACTACGTTTTCGATGTGTCGGACACCGGAGTGCGCCGCAATTCCCGTGACCCGGAGGTGTGGCAGTTCAACGACGACCTGAAACAGCCGGTTTCGGAAATGTTGAGTAAGACCTATGGCATCAGCGGAGAGCGTGTCAGCCAGCAGCTTGCGGATGTTGCCGGAAAATTGGTGGCAGATTACTGGGACAACAACGGCGGCGACATTCGCGCCATCGTTGACGGTTCGCTGCTGATGGATTATGATGAAGCCGGTGTGGAGATGCAGTTCAAAAGTGCCGCCGCCATCAGCGTCACCTACACGCTGCTGGAACGCTGTGGCTTTGAGCCTGCCGGGTGGTTCGACAGGGACGACTTCCAAGCCATCCACGAGTTTTCCACCCCGGATAGTGTCTACGCCCTCGGCACAGCCGTCAGCGACATGAGCCGGGAGGTGTTGCGGAACATCGAGCGCACCGTAAAAACAACCATTCGCCGCCGCAATGCAGAAAGGAGCCAATATGAATACGAACAGCAGGAACGTGACCTACTCGACCGTCGGGGACTACCAGCTCCCGAACCTGACCCTGAACCAGCCCCGGAAGCCGCTGGGCAAGTACGGCAGGCTGCGCCGGACGTACCTGATGAACCATCGCCCGGTGCTGTACAACACGATGCTCCTGAACGGGAGTCTGTACCCGCACCTGATGGAGGTGGAGCAGACGGCAGAGAGCCGGATGCAGCAGACCATGGCGCAGTTGCTGAAACAGACCCCGGCCCCGGACAAGGAGCAGAATCAGCTGGCGTGGGTACAGCACATGAACAGCCTGAAAGCGCAGGCCGAGGAACTGGTGATGACAGAACTGATTTACAGCTGAGTTTCTTTGATGCCCACATCCCTACCGAAGCCCAGCAAATTGAAGCCATCGACCAAGCGGAGAGCGAAACGCCCTCCGCTTTTTCGTTATCTCAAGCGGAAATTGAGAACGAACTGCGCAAGCACGGTTCGGGATTTATGGGCGGTAAACAGCGTATTATGGCTCTGTACCAGAGCCAGCCTGACCGCACTCTCCGTGCCAAGGCTCTGGCTAAGGAATACGGCATCGGCGGGCACTCCCACGATTTTCTGGACGGCAGTCGGGGCTTCGTCAACCACGACTGGAAGGGGTTGGAATTTGAGCGTTACCCCGACCACCAGAAAATAACCCTGAAATGGGCGCAGGTGGAAAAGTATATCGACCTGATGATCCAGTCCGACCGCTACCTCACCGACAAGGAAAAAGAGCATTACACGCCGCCTGTGCCCATCACCGTAGAGCCAGATGCTACCTTGGCCCATGCCAAAAACCTGATCCGGGATTTCTGTTTGGAGGAATATGATTCTGAACCGGACTTCTCTGACCTGTCCAAAATCGCCATTGCCTACACCCACGCCACCGATGAGGAGATTCCCATTCAAGTTAATGTGGATTTGGTGGGATACCGTGTGGAGCGCTATCTGGGCGATATTCTTGTGGATGAACGCCAGTACGAAAGTCTGGAGGACCTGACCGAAACCGAACTGGAAGCACTGGATTTTTCGGAATTGGTCAGCGTCACGGATGAGGAGCTAGAGCACTACCACAGCAAGGCGGAAGAACGCCCGGCACTGTTGCCACTGGATGCTGCCGCCGAGTACAATGCTCTGAAGGAGCAGCACCCGGATGCGCTGGTGGGCTTTGAGCAGAGCGGACAGTTTGAGTTTTACGGCGAGGATGCACAAAAAGTCTGCGAACTTCTGGGCGGCAAACTTCTGGAAAAAGAAACAGCACTGGGCACCGTTCCTGTCACCGGCTTCCCCAGCGACCAGTGGGTGTACCGTGCCAAGCAGCTGTGGCAGTGCGGCGAGAACGTCTACCTTGCCGGGCTGAACGAGGACGGCACCCACCACCAGACCAAGTATCTGCGCCGGGAAGATTATCTCCCGCTGGGTGCCACCGTCCACATGGAAGGGCGCACCTTCCGGGTGGATACGGTAAACTATGATAAGGGCAGCGTGACCTTGCAGGATGTGGCACTGGCAGAAATGCGGATGCCGATTTTCCGGGAGGAACCGCTGGCGCTTGTCCGGGAGTTGTACGAGGAGCAGGACACGATGGAATCCCTCCTGCCCGATTACAAGGTCGGTGACAATGTTATCGTTGACCTTCCTACCCGAACCATCGAAGGGAAAATCGGTTATGTGGGCGAAACGGATGTGCGCATCGACACCAGCGCACAGGGGCAGTCGTGGGATAACGAAGTTATCAATAAGCAACAATTCGAGGAGGGCTTGCGGCAGAACGAACCAAATGCTACCCGGCCAGTTCGTACTGAAAAAACGGTTGCCGTATACCCCGCCAAGGAAAACAATCTGCCGTTTGACATTGTAATTCAGACGATAAGCACAGAATCGCCCACAGTTGAAGCGGAACACCCCACACTTGAACTTGCCGGGAACTTCCACATCACGGATGACCATCTGGGCGAGGGCGGTGCAAAGCAGAAGTACACCCGGAACATCGAAGCCATCCGCACCCTGTTCAAGCTGGAACAGGAGCACCGGGGTGCCACCGCCGAGGAGCAGCAGGTGCTTTCCCAGTATGTAGGCTGGGGCGGTCTGGCGGATGCTTTCGACCCCGGCAAAGACAGTTGGGCAAAGGAATACGCCGAACTGAAAGGGCTGCTCTCCGAGGACGAGTATGCCGCCGCCCGTTCCAGTACCCTGAACGCCCACTACACCAGCCCCACCGTGATCCGTGGCATCTATGATGCCGTGGAGCGCATGGGTTTCCGCAGCGGTAACATTCTGGAGCCGTCCATGGGCGTGGGAAACTTCTTCGGGATGCTGCCGGACACCATGCAGGACAGCCGTTTGTACGGCGTAGAGCTGGATTCTATCACCGGGCGCATTGCGAAAAAACTGTATCCGCAGGCTGACATTACTGTTGCCGGTTTTGAGACCACCGACCGCCGTGATTTCTACGATTTGGCGGTGGGCAATGTTCCCTTCGGCAACTACAAGGTCAACGATAAGGCGTATAACAAGCTGGGATTTTCGATCCACAATTATTTCTTTGCGAAAGCCATCGACCAGATCAGACCGGGCGGCGTAATTGCCTTTGTCACCAGCCGCTACACCATGGACAGCAAGGACAGCACCGCCCGCAAGCACATGGCAGAACGCGCCGATCTGCTGGGTGCTATCCGTTTACCCAACAATGCGTTCAAGGCGAACGCTGGTACGGATGTTGTCAGCGATATTATCTTCCTGCAAAAGCGTGACCGCCCTGCGGACATCGAACCTGCATGGGTGCAGCTTGGTAAGACCGAAGATGGTTTTGCCATCAACCAGTATTTTGTAGACCACCCGGAGATGGTGCTGGGACAGCTGACACTGGAAAGCACCCAGTATGGTCACGACCTGACTGTTGCACCCATCGAGGGCACCAGCCTTGCAGACCAGCTTGCCGAAGCAGTACAGTATATTGAGGGGCAATACACCGAAGTTGAGGTGGAAACACCAGGTATTGCGGATGCCGAAAATGAGAAGCACATTCTCCCGGCTGACCCGGATGTCAAAAACTTTTCCTACACCGTGGTGGACGGCGAAGTTTTCTACCGGGAAAATTCCGTGATGACACAGGTGGAACTTTCCGACACCGCCAAGGGGCGTGTCACCGGCATGGTGGAACTGCGGCAGATCGTCAACGAACTGATCGACCAGCAGTTGAACGACTACCCGGACGAGGACATCAAGGCGACACAGGAGCGTTTGAACGCCGCCTACGATGCCTTTACTGCCAAATACGGTCTGCTGAACGACCGCAAAAACGGACGGCTGTTTGAGCAGGATTCCTCGTATTATCTGCTCTGTTCTCTGGAAAATCTGGACGAGCAGGGGCAGCTTAAATCTAAGGCGGCAATGTTCACCAAGCGCACCATTCGCCCGGAGCGCACCGTCACCAGTGTGGATACCCCCAGCGAAGCGTTGGCGGTGTCCATCGGGGAACACGGTAAAGTGGATCTGCCCTATATGGCAGAACTGCTGGGCACACCCGGCGAGTACGGGCGCATTACCACCGAACTTTCCGGCGTGATCTTCAAAGACCCTGCCGCCGACCCCACCGACCCGGAAGCGGGCTGGCAGATGGCAGACGAGTACCTGTCCGGCGATGTCCGGGCAAAGCTGCGGATGGCGCAGTTCGCCGCCGAGACCAACCCGGAGTTTGCCGTCAACGTGGATGCGCTGACCAAAGCGCAGCCCAGAGAACTGGAAGCCTCTGAAATTGATGTGCGCTTGGGTGCAACGTGGCTTGCACCTGAAATCATTCAAAAGTTTATGACAGAAACCTTCCAGATTCCCTACTATCTGCGCCATGCAGTCAAGGTGAGATATTCTCCCTATACCGCAGAGTGGCGTGTGGAGGGCAAGACCGCCACCGGGCGGGGTGATATTATCTCTTCCGAAACCTACGGCACCAGCCGTGCCAACGCCTACAAGATTCTGGAAGAAACCCTGAATCTGAAAGATGTTCGCATCTACGACACCATCGAGGATGCCGAGGGCAAACCCAAACGTGTGCTGAACAAGCGGGAGACCATGCTGGCGCAGCAGAAACAGCAGGTCATCAAGGACGCTTTCGCCAACTGGGTCTGGCAGGACCCCCAGCGGCGCATTGCGCTGGTGAAACAGTACAACGAGCTGTTCAACAGCACCAGACCCCGTGAGTATGATGGCTCCCACATTCATTTTGTGGGCATGAACCCAGAGATCACCCTCCGGGAACACCAGCGCAACGCCATTGCCCATGTGCTTTATGGCGGTAATACGTTGCTTGCACACGAAGTTGGTGCCGGAAAAACTTACGAAATGGCGGCATCCGCCATGGAAGCAAAACGCCTTGGTTTGTGCCAGAAAAGCCTTTTTGTGGTGCCCAACCATCTGACGGAGCAGTGGGCTTCGGAGTTCCTGAACCTCTACCCTAATGCGAAACTTTTGGTGGCACGGCGCAAGGACTTTGAGACTGCCAACCGCAAGAAATTCTGTGCCCGCATCGCCACCGGCGACTACGATGCCGTTATCATCGGGCACAGCCAGTTTGAGCGTATCCCGCTATCCTTTGAACGGCAGGAGCGCATTATTCAGGAGCAAATTGATGAAACGCTCGCCGCCATCAACGAACTGAAAGCCCACGCAGGCGAAAATTTCTCTATCAAGCAGATGGAAAAGACCCGGAAAACGCTGGAAACCAAGCTGGAAAAACTGCGCTCCGATGAGCGCAAGGACGATGTGATTACCTTTGAACAGCTCGGCGTTGACAGGCTTTTTGTAGACGAGTCGCATTTTTACAAGAACCTCTTTTTAACCACAAAAATGCGGAATGTCGCAGGATTATCCACCAGCGAAGCCCAGAAATCTAGCGATATGTTCGGCAAGTGCCGCTATCTGGACGAGATCACCGGCGGGCGTGGCGTGGTGTTTGCCACAGGAACGCCCGTGAGCAACTCCATGACCGAACTGTACACGGTTATGCGGTACTTGCAATACAGTACCTTGCAGCAGAAAAAGCTGTCGCACTTCGACTGCTGGGCATCCACCTTTGGTGAGACCACCACCGCCATCGAACTGGCCCCGCAGGGTACTGGCTACCGTGCCCGCACCCGGTTCGCCAAGTTTTTTAACCTCCCAGAGTTGATGTCCATGTTCAAGGAGGTTGCGGATATTAAAACCAGCGACCAGCTTCATCTGCCCGTGCCCGAAGCAAAGTTTGAAACCGTGGTGGCAAAGCCGTCCGAAATCCAAAAGGAGATGGTGCAGGAACTGAGCAAACGTGCCGCAGATATCCACTCCGGCATCGTGGATGCGTCCGTAGACAATATGCTCTGCGTCACCAATGACGGCAGAAAAATCGGCTTGGACGTTCGCCTGATGAACCCCATGCTGCCCGATGACCCCAACAGCAAACTGAACGTCTGTGTGCAGAACGTGTTGAAGATCTGGGAAGAGGGCAAAGACCAGAAGCTGACCCAGCTTTTGTTCTGCGACCTCTCGACACCGAAGCAATTTCAATGTCTATGATGATATTCGCAAGAAGCTGGTCGCCGCCGGCGTGCCGGAAAACGAGATCGAGTTCATCCACAATGCCGACACCGAAGCAAAAAAGGCTGCTCTGTTCTCCAAAGTGCGCTCCGGCGATGTGCGTGTTTTGCTCGGAAGTACGGCGAAAATGGGAGCGGGCACCAACGTGCAATCGCGGCTTGTGGCGGTGCATCATCTGGACGTTGGGTGGAAGCCCAGCGACATGACCCAGCGCAATGGACGCATCATCCGACAGGGCAACATGAATAAGGAAGTCAAAGTGTTCAACTACGTCACAGAAGGGACATTTGACGCCTATTTATGGCAGACCCTTGAGAATAAACAGCGATTTATCTCGCAGATTATGACCAGCAAATCCCCGGTGCGCTCCTGCGAGGATGTGGACGAACAAGCACTTTCCTATGCGGAGATCAAGGCACTGTGCGCCGGAAATCCGCTCATCAAGGAGAAGATGGATTTGGACGTTCAAGTCGCCAAGCTGAAGGTGCTGAAAGCCGACCACCAGAGCCAGAAATTCCGCCTGCAAGACAAGCTGCTGACCAAGTTCCCGGCTGATATTCAGGAAACGAACGCCCACATTGCGGGGCTGAAAGCAGATGCACAGCTTGCCGCTGCCCATCCGCAGGAAAAAGAGGTCTTCTGCGGCATGACCATCAAGGGCGTGACCTACGATGAGAAAAAGACCGCCGGTGAGCGTCTGGTGCTTGCCTGTTCCGAACTACCCAACGCCGAGGAAAAAGTCATCGGCAGTTACCGGGGCTTTGAACTGTCCCTGCGGTTCGATACCTTCCGCACGGAGTATCAGGCTCTTTTGAAGGGGCAGCGGAAGTACACGGTGCCTTTGGGAAACGATCCGCTGGGCAACATTATCCGTCTGGACAACGCCCTGAACAGCTTCCCGGAGCGCATCACTGCCGCAGAGAACGAACTGGATACCCTGCATCAGCAGCAGGCGGCGGCACAGATCGAGGTGGAAAAGCCCTTCCCACAGGAGGAAGAACTGGCCGAAAAGTCCGCACGGCTTGCAGAGCTGAACGCTCAGTTGGATGTGGACGAAAAGAGCCACGAGCCGGAACAGGACGAGGAAGAACAGGAGGATACCCCGCGCCGCCCCTCGGTGCTGGCAGCACTGGAAGAAAAATCGGACAAGCCGGAGCCGGTGAAGCCCTTCCGCAGTTATTATGACAAGGACGGTGATGCCCGGTGAGGGATAAGCGGGACGAGATCATTATCCTGAGAACGACAAAAGCCGAGAAGAACCGCATTTATGAAAAGATGCTGGGCATGGGCATCCGCAGCTTGAGTGCCTATATCCGCAAAATGGCACTGGACGGCTATTGCCTGAACCTTGACCTGCCGCAGCTGCGGCGCATGGCCTATCTTTTGCAGATGTGCAGCAACAATCTGAACCAGTACGCCAAAGCCGCCAATGAAAATGGTCGGGTCTATGCAGCCGACATGGAGGACTTGCGGCAGCGGCTGGATGAACTGATTGAGATTGGTCGGCAGATTCTCTCCCGGCTGGCAGAACTCTAAAATTTTTCCCCGCAGTTGGAGGACTGCGGGGGTACATAAGGGGTGACATCCTTGCAACGCGGTGGTTGACACCTTTATAATAGGGGCGAAAGAAAGGCAGGTGCTAAATATGAGGTTCGTTTTTAAGATGATCGTTTTCCCGTTTTGGCTGCTTACGGCTTTCCTTGCGCTGATGCTGAAATGGACGCTGAACTTGTCGGCGTTTGTGCTGGCTCTGCCCATGCTGTATATTTTTGGCTGCGGCCTTTATACGCTGTACTGCCGGGAGTGGATGCAGTTTTTGATCTTGCTGGTGGCAGAGTTTGGCTGCTTCCTGCTCCTCACCGCTGGAACGGTCATTGTAGAAGCCGTAGAATGGTTCAGCGGCTGGATTGCAGAATTATAAAATTTTTATGCCGCCACTGTGCGGCATTTTCTTTTTGCCGGGAGGTGGTCAAACTGGCTGCAACAAGATTGATTGCACTGCACAAAAACAAGGGGAAATCCGTTGCGGCCTGCCTGAAAAGCCGCACGGATTACGCCCAGAACCCGGACAAGACACAGCAGGGCGAACTGGTCAGCAGTTACGAATGCAGTCCCCTGACCGTGGATGAAGAATTTATGCTCTCCAAACGCCAATACGAACTTGCCACCGGTCGCAGGCAGAAAAGCGATGTGATTGCCTACCAGATCCGGCAGTCTTTTAAGCCCGGTGAGATCACCGCCGAAGAAGCCAACAAGGTGGGTTATGAGCTGGCAATGCGTTTCACCAAAGGCAAGTATGCGTTTATCGTTGCAACCCACACGGACCGGGAACACATTCATAATCACATTATCTACAACTCCACTGCGTTGGACAGCACCCGGAAATTCCGGGATTTTTTATTGTCCGGGCTGGCTGTGCAACGGTTGAGCGACCTGATCTGCTTAGAGCATCAGCTTTCCGTCATTGAGATAAAGCCCTATCGGGAGCGGCAGAAGCGCACACTCTACCCGCCCAAAGAAAGCAATCGTGACCGTCTATGTGGCGTGATTGACACTATTCTGGCGGAAAAGCCCAAAGACTACGAAAATTTTCTGCAAAAGCTGGAGCAGCAGGGTTATGAGGTCAAGCGTGGAAAATACACCTCCGTCAAAGGCGCACGGCAGAAGCGATTCATCCGGTTCCGCACTTTGGGCGCAGGATATAGTGAAGAAGAACTGAAAGCTGTTATCTCTGGGGAAGCCGAACACCATCCCCGGCAGGAGCAGAAGCGCATCGTACCGGAACAAAAGTTTCAGATGCTGGTGGACATTCAGGCAAAGCTGGCCGAGGGAAAGAGCATGGGGTATGCTCGCTGGGCAAAGCGATATAATCTGAAAGAAATGTCCAAGACGCTGATTTTCTTACAGGAGCATAAAATCGGCAGCATTAAAGAAATGCAGGAACGTGTGGATGCAGCAACTGCTCGCTATCACGAGTTGGGCGATTCCATTAAAGCTGCAGAAGCGCGCATGACCGAGATTGCCGTTCTGCGGACGCACATCGTTAATTATGCCCGGACACACCCGGTCTATGACGCCTACCGCAAAGCCGGGTACAGTAAGAGCTTTCTGGATGCCCATCGGGAAGAAATCACCCTGCACAAGGCTGCAAAAGCCGCTTTTGATGAAGCTGGATTGAAAAAGTTGCCAAAGGCTAAGGACTTGAGCATCGAATACGCTGAACTTCTGAAAAAGAAGAAAGAAGCATACCCAGACTACCGGAAGGCACGAGATGAGATGCAGGAGTTGATGAAAGCTCAGAAAAATGTAGAGATGTTTTTTGCAGAGGAAAAAGACACAGCCGAAAAAGAGCCAACACGATAAACGAAATCCGCCGAGGATTCTTCCCGTTTTTTTCGGGAGGATTCCTCGGCGGATTTTTTAGTTTATGTAGCCATAGTATAAGTGAGGCCGTTTAAGAGAATCTACTCTTTATAGATGAACTTCACTTAATACCCTATAATATTTATTAAATCCATGAAAAACAGCCACCATGATAAAGTTAGACCACTCATGCTAACAACAAGGATAATTTTACATTCTGATAATTTATTAACATCTGTAATATGTATCACATCGACTATTTTACATATTAAGATAGCACCCCAAATTATAGATGCCACCACACAAACAATTAAAAAAGTCATTTATGCAACAATATCCCCCTGTGCATTATACCTGAACGTATGATCTCCTTTTGCCATAACGCTTTGCGTCACGCGAGGTTCAAACGTGATTATACCCTCAGCCTTTTTATATGTCAAACTGACATTAACACCGGGCCGAATCGTTATTGTTGTATGAGCATAGGTTACAAACACATGGATTGTTTCCATATTATACGATTCAGACTGTGTACTTACCTGTGTCACGCCGCTTATATGTTTTCCATAGTTACCATTAGCACTGCCAAGGATTGGATTTCCGATAACAATATTATTGGCACTTTTATCCATTGCAATATCCCTATATAAGCCGGCATTTTGCCCCTCTACGGTATAGTATTGTACGCTTGCGATAGAGCTATCTGTTTTTGTTATAACTTCATGAGAACTACTGTCTGCTGCAATCCATCCTACACCAAAGCTGTCCGTAAATGTAAACACTGGGCAACTCGACCACTTCATATCATATGCGATTTTAACTGTTTTTTTATTATTTGAACCAGCAAGGCCATATCTGAAAGTCAATTTCGCAGATTCACTGGAGGCTCGTGAACCTTGCTTAAAAATATGATTATAAGCATCCATTTTCAGGTCATACGATTTAATCAGGCCAATTTGTGTGTCGTTATAGCCTTCTTGCTTTAATGATGCTTCAGATTGCATTGAAAGCCGTGCAAGCTGCGCATTTAAATCGGTCTTCGTAATTGTTCCACTACGCAGAAGATCGTCAACCATTTCTTTTTCAGATACAATGATTTCCTGAGTGTTGGTTGACTTTGAAAGAATTTCATCTGCCAAGTTTATCGCACTGCCACTAGCTGCAAAAGCTTGAACAGGAATCACCAGAAGACTTATTGACATACAAAGAGAAACCAAAATTTTTGTAAGTCTTTTCATATTATTTCTCCTAAATTCTTGATTTTTATACATCATCACCATGCTCTACAACTGCATTGGACTCACCCTTTCATATGAAACTAGAAGCCACAAGACACATAACGAGTGCCATTATACTTTATCTACTTGTACTACCTGTAATGGTTTCACTCTGTCCATCAGAATAATTAAATGTTGCTGAATACTCCAGCTTGTAAGATTTTCCCGGTTTGGTATTGTAGTTACCGCTTGCCATGCAGTTCGAGGTCGTGCTGGTATTTGAACAGTTGCTTACTCTCTGCCATGTTCCAAAGGTTCCTTTTTCATAGAGAGTACCGGAAACGCTGATACTTTTTATGCCAGTTCTCGTTTGAGCATCAACCTGATAGTAGGTCTGGTAGATTGAACCGTTGACGGTGCTGTTTCCAATATACCGACCAGACTGCCCTACAGCCAAGGCAGAGCACGCTAGGCTCAAGATCATCACCGCTGAAAGAACAATAGACAAGAAACGTTTTTTTGACATAGACGATGTACCTCCAATTTTTTGCTCCCAATAGGAGCTTTTGCTTAGTCAACGTAATTCGCCTTGTGTTTGTAACAACTTTTTTGAAAAATTTTCTGGTTTTGTTACATTTGTACACTTATACAAAAAACTCCGTGATATTTGTGAATTTCGACAAACAGCATGGAGTTTCATATTAAAATACGTTTTCAGCGATTCTCACGATCTCATCCCGTGAGATGTTTCCCATAATCGTGCTTGAAACCCCTCCTCGCTCCCAGCTTAAAATATAAACTGTGTCTCCATTTTCTCCTACGCTCGTTCCCAAAGTTGCGTCTGCGTCTCCAACTTTTACACTCTCATAAGTTGTATGCTCATTGTCAAACGAGGACTGTTGCCCCGGCTGTATAATGGAGCAGCGAACAGTATATCCTTTACCGCTTTCTTTTGACGAGTAAACGTGCAAAAAGTTTTCTGCTCTTTCAAATTCCTGCTCACGATTTCGTTCAAATCCATCCGGCACATAATGGTCGCTGTATCCATTCGGGAGCTGTTCCAACGGCTCGCCATCCACCTGATATGTCAGCTGCATCTCAACAGGCAGGAACTTCTGAATCATCGTATAAACTGCCTTGCGGAAGTCTGCGCTTACTGCAAGCGCACCGAGGGTCAGAATTACCAGCGTCAGGGCCGCAACAAGCACTCGTTTCAGCACTGGGCGGCGTTTATGCAACGCCGCTTTCAGGCGGGCATCCCATCGGGAAGTGTCCGGGTAGCGTTCTTTAAGCTGCGCCGGAGTTGGTAGCTCGTTCAGTTCTTTCTGCGCATCTGCACGGAGTGCCATCATCAATGCAGCATCAAAAGAAACTTCTGTCCGCTCACTCATGGCTGTCCAACTCCTTCCACAATAGTTTTCTTCCACGGAAAAGCCGCATCCGAACCACTTCATCCGTCAGTCCAAGCGATTCGGCAATCTCCCGGTTGGTATAGCCCATTGCCAAAAGGCGCAGTGGGTCACGGTACATCGGTTTCATCTGCCCAATCAGTTCTGTCAGGTGTTCGATGTTGTCGGCGCTGACTGCTGCATCATCCGGCACCGGGGCATCATCTGGTGTGTCTGGAACTTCTTCCAGTGGTTCCTCTCGCTGCTTGCGAAGCATATCGTAAGCACGGCTTCTACTACAACTAACGAGATAAGCAGCGAGTTCGTGACAGTTTTCTCGATGAATTTTAGAAAAATTTTTGGCGACGTACAAAAACACCTCTTGCAGCACATCCTCTGCCAGATACGAATCGCCCATAATTTTGTAAGCGGTATGGTAGACCAGCCGCTTGTAGGTATTATATACATCTATAAATTGTTCTTCATTGCTTTGATCGTCAAGAACAGCTAAGTACAGGGAAAGCAACACAACCACCTCCAACGGATTCGCATGGATTGGATGTAGTGTACCATGAACCAGCGAAAATGTCGAATGCTTTCTGTTTCGATCTGAACGAAGAACAGCCAGCATTATGACCTCACTTACCGTTGAGGCCGTTGCTGGCTGTTCGTTTGGGTTGAGATGTCTCCATCAAAATTGCAGAGCGCAACTGTCTTGAAACTCTACCTTATATAAATAGAAGCGTTTTGAAAAAACGCGCAGCCTGCATCGGAACGGTGCAGAATGAAGGGGTTTGGGCACAGCCCAACAAGCATTTTGCAAAGCAAAATAGCATTTGTATAGACGAATGCCCTGCTTGCCACAACAATGCGTCCTTTTTGTCCGCAGTTTGAAATTTTTAGATTGGAGAAAAACGCCATGCTAACCTTGGAATGGATCGGTAAAAATAAAGTCGTGAACCATCATCAGAAAGTTCCCTTCCGGGTGCTGGAGCGGCAATACAGTTTTGATGAGCAGGGGCAGCACACCGAGAACAACGACAGTGAGAACATGATCATCCACGGCGATAATCTTGAAGCACTGAAAGCCCTGTTGCCGCAGTATGAGGGCAAGGTGAAGTACATCTATATCGTTATCTTAACCCCCATTCTAATGAGTATCCTAAGTTCAGAGAATGCAGTAAGATTAAACTTTATAATTCATATTATGTTTCTTGCATTATTCGAGATGAGGAACTATAATGTACTCTGTGGAGGTGCGAAATGGACTATATGACATTGAAAGAGGCCGCCGAGAAGTGGGGCGTGACACCTCGTAGAGTAAATTACTATTGCACCGCCGACCGTATTCCCGGCGCTGTGAAAATGGCCGGTGTCTGGTTGGTACCAAAGAATGCAGACAAACCGATTGACGGAAGAACAAAGCAAGGGAAGGCACTAAAACATGAAACCATATAAAATACTGATTATTGAGGATGATCCTGTCATACAAGGTGAAATGGAAACCCTTTTGCGAGGCAATGGATATACTGCTGTTTCAGTAAAGGATTTTTCAAAGGTCACCGACACTTTCAAAGCAGAAGAACCTCACCTCATATTACTGGATATTAAATTGCCCAATGAGAGCGGCTTTTCTATCTGCTCTAAAATCCGCAGCATTTCTAATGTTCCAATTATTTTTGTGACAAGCTGCAATACCGATATGGACGAGCTGAACAGCATCATGCTTGGCGGTGATGCCTTTATCACAAAACCATACAATACAGCAATTTTACTTGCCAAAATTGCCGCCCTCTTGCGGCGTGTGTACGCTTCTGAACAATCCGAGATATTGACATGGAATGATGCAACGCTACACCTGGAAAGCAGCATGATTGAATATAAAGGTCAGAAAGCAGAATTGACAAAAAACGAATTGAAAATTCTTTACTATCTCTTTAAGAGTGCCGGTAAAATTTGTTCCAGAAATGATATGGTAGATTTTCTTTGGGATAATCAACTCTACATTGATGACAATGCCCTCAGTGTCAATATCACTCGCATTCGGAATAAATTGGATTACATTGGCCTGCACGACTTCATTAAAACAAAACACAGGCAGGGATATACACTATGAGCGGAAAACAATATCTGAAAAATCAACTGCCCGTGCTCCTGCTGAACCTTTTGGGGGTATTGGCACTTGCACTATTTTTGATCGCCACCGGGACCTCCCACCAAGCCATTTCCTTTATCGCTTTGGTCTGGATTGTGGTTGTAGTTTGCTATCTGACGGTCTCTTTTTTCATACAAAAAAGACATTGTGAAACGCTGTTGGTAATGGCCGAGCAGTTGGGGGAAAAATATCTGATGCCCGAAGTGATGGCCATGCCGGAAAGAGCCGATGAACAGGTCTTTTATCAGATTTTGAAAATGGCCGAAAAGTCTATGCTGGAAAAGATCGGCGAAATCCAGAGCGAACGGCAAGAATACAAGGAATATATAGAGCAATGGATCCATGAGGTCAAAACTCCGATTACCGCCATGAAGCTGATCTGTGAAAATAATCGTTCAGAATTTACCAGAGAGCTACTGGTAGAGGTTGAAAATATAAACCACTTTACAGAACAAGCCCTTTACTATGCCCGAAGTGAGCATACGGAAAAAGATTATACCGTCCGTGAGATACGGATTAGAGATGTGGTCCATGATGCAATCGCAGACAGTAAATACCTACTACGCAAAAACCATGTGACGGTTGAGGTAGAGGATGATGGAAAAATCGCCTATATGGATGATAAGTGGGTACGATTCATTCTGAATCAAATTATCAGCAATGCGGTAAAGTATCGGACGGAGCAACCATCGTTGCGCTTTTCTACGGCGCAGAAACATAATCAGGTGATTTTATCTGTAGAAGATAATGGAATTGGAATCCCACAGAGCGATTTGCCCCGCGTTTTCGAGAAGGGATTTACCGGACAGAATGGCCGAACCGTTCATAGTTCCACCGGGATTGGCCTGTACCTTTGTAAACGGCTCTGCGATAAACTGGGGATTGGATTGTCAGTCTGTTCCCAGGGCAACGGGACAAGCGTTTCTCTTATCTTCCCGATCAACGACTTTGTCGCTGGAGTGCAGGGCTGACACGCTCTGCACTTCTTTCATTTTTGTAAGAAGTGTGTAAGAAAACTTGATACAAACAACTCTGCGTACCCGCTACAATAGAGGCATGGATGATTCATGGAGGTAAGACAATGGAACCCATTTTAAAATTAGAACATATCCAGAAATACTATGGCAATGAGGGAAATATCACAAAAGCAATCCGAGATATTAGCTTTTCGGTAGAAGCTGGTGAGTTTCTGGGCATTATGGGCGCTTCCGGCTCTGGAAAGACGACTTTGCTCAACTGTATTTCCACGATTGACACCGTGAGCGCAGGACACATCTATTTGGGAGGAACGGATGTTACGGAGATAAAGCCCAAGGCCATTGCTCGGTTTCGCAGGGAGAATCTTGGCTTTGTGTTTCAAGACTTTAATCTGCTGGATACCCTGACGATTTCTGAAAACATTGCATTGGCTCTTTCCATCAATAAAACGCCCGCCAGAGATGTGGAGCCGCGTATCCAAGACATTGCCCAAAAGCTCAATATCACGGATATTTTAAACAAGTATCCCTATCAGGTTTCCGGCGGCCAGAAGCAGCGTTGTGCGTGTGCCAGGGCAATTATCAACAATCCCAAACTGCTTTTGGCAGATGAACCAACCGGTGCGTTGGATAGCCATTCGGCGCAAATGCTTCTGTCTACGATCCAGAGCATCAACGAACAACTTAGTGCGACGATTCTTATGGTGACGCATGATGCCTTTACCGCCAGTTACGCCAGCAGAATTCTTTTTCTGCAAGACGGAGCCATTTTTACCGAACTGCGCAAAGGCAACGACAGCAGGAGTGCTTTCTTTGAGAAAATCCTCAATGTCCTTACCATGATTGGAGGAGGACAAAGTCATGTATGCTAAACTTGTTTTCCGCAATGCAAAGCGCTCTGTCAAAGACTATTTGATTTATATCGTGACCATGACGATCTGTGTCACCTTGTTTTATTCCTTTCTATCTATTTCCAGCCGCTACTATCAACCCGATATTGGGAGCGAGTACAATTTCACAATTTTGAGCGATGGCATGAAGGCCGCGATCTGCGTCATTACTCTGTTCTTACTTTTCTTGATTCGTTTTGTCAATCACTATATGCTGCGGCGTAAACAAAAAGAGTTTGCGGTCCAGTCCATTATGGGAATGGAACAAAAGACCGTCGGCAGACTTTTCTTTGCAGAAACTTTTATGATGGGGATCCTCTCGATTGCCATTGGAATTTTTCTCGGTGTATTCTGCTCCCAGTTTATCACAGCCATGCTGTTGACTACCTATGGAAAAAGCTATGAATTGTCGTGGACACTATTTCCGGATACAGTCTTGCTGACCATCGGCTTCTTTATATTCAGCTTCTTGATTGTTGGGATATTCAATACTCGCACTATTCGCAAAACCAAAATCATTGATATGTTGGCAGCGGAGAAAGAAAATGATCCTGAGCTAAAAAACAGCCGCTGGATTGCCGCTGTGGTTCTGCTGTTTGAAGGATTCACAGTGTGGATGCTTCTCACTGGCGTGCAAAAAATAGTATTCTACTATGATGGCCGTTTTGCTATCCCTGCCAAACTCATGTTCTGGGGAAACATTCTATTTCCGGCCATTACATTACTTTGGTCTGGATTCTGGCTGATTAGAAAGAGAAAAACCGGCGTTTCTACCCTGCTTCCGGGACTGCTGGTATGCACAGTTCTGAACACGGTTATGGCCGCCAGTGTGCCGGCTTTGACAAGTCGATACTATCTGGCTTTGGGGGCCGGGGCAATCAATCAATACTTGTTATTTCTCCTGATTGATCTTCTTTTCTTCATTTGTTGTGTCATTTATCTTAGCAGCAGCTTTATTGTTGCATGGAAAGCAAAGGCCCCGGAACACAGGTACAAGGGCGAAAATCTGTTCTTTTTTGGGCAGATTACATCCAAACTGAATACTACCAGCAAGACTATGACGCTGATCTGTGTAACCTTAGTGCTTGCAATTTTTATGTTTATTGCAGCCCCCATTCTGGTGGGATGGGCTTCCGGCTATCTTGATATACGTTCTATGTACGATGTGCAGATTTCCTCTCGTTATAACGATGTATACGACGAAGAAAACCTGCCCGATGACAATTACGAACTTGTAACGGATTTTCTATCAGAACATGGGATTGAAACTGACTATGATTGCACCTTTTCTCTTTATCTGCCGAGCAAGGACGATTTTCATAACCGGATGAAATACGACTTTCCTGTTGTGGCAATTTCTTTAAGTGATTACAACACCATTCGCAAAATGCTGGGATATGAGCCGATCACTTTATCAGAGGACGAGTTCACAACACAGTGGCAATCTATTGCAACGAACGAAGAACGGGATAGCTTTTTGAAAGAGCATAGCAGCATTCTGACAGACGCAGGGGAACTTACACTTTCTGAACATTCTTTTTACGAGGAAGCAATTGGAGAAACGGCCTATAACTCTTATACGGATGTACTCTATGTATTTCCAGATAGTATCTGCGAAAACTTACTCTCGGTGATTCGGAACCGTTATATCATGACGACGGAAAGCATTTCCTATGAAAATGCCCGCACCTTAGAACAGGCTTTTTCAGCCGAGTATCCAGAAATAACCGATACCGGCGTCAGTTATGCCATTCGCTTGAGTACCCTACAAGTCAATACCACAAAAGCAAGTAATTTTGTTTTGCAGGCGTCTATGCTCTATGCAGCTGTTGTGCTGATGGTAATTTGTCTTACGGTGTTATCTTTGCAGCAACTTTTGGATGCAAGCCAATATAAATGTCGCTTCTCGGTACTTCGCAAATTGGGTGTGGAGGATGCTCACATAGGTAAACTGGTATTGAAACAATTAGGCATCTGGTTTGGACTGCCAATCGTTGTCGCCATCATCGTGTCCACAATGGTCATAATTTATTTTATTCAAACGATCTCCGCAGAAATCTCTGCCTATATTGGTTTCGGCGCATTGATGTCACAAATCGGTACGACGGTAAGCATTCTTGCTTTGCTATTGATTTGCTACTTCATCAGCACATGGTTATTGTTTAAGAAAAGTATTAAATAAGAAGTATCTGCCGGACGACGGCAAAAGAAAAAAGCCGTCGTATGGCGGAAAACAATATTCCCTACAAGGTGCGGGCGGCACT
>ERZ1026776.577-NODE-577-length-24748-cov-14.758596_pt1 | contig 24748 bp, 20 predicted proteins | sample MGYA00380125_ERZ1026776 | MGnify/ENA primary metagenome ERZ1026776 (study PRJEB33269, sample SAMEA4719761) | human gut metagenome | biome: human-associated habitat; feature: organic feature; material: feces | place: Cameroon | collected 2013-10 ...
AAAACTTTTGGAGGCGAACGCATTTTGATGCGTCCGCCCTGAAGTTTAGAACATAGATTTTTAGGGCTAAAAAGAACATTTATATAGTATAAGAGTAAGATTTCTTGTGGTTTGACGATTTTAGTTGACCACTACTCGGACTCACCAACCCTACTTTGGTCATCATACCTCCCAAAGCGGTTGGCGAGTTTTCTGTCAAACAATGACAGGATTCATACTAAAATATGAACCCTGCATCTATCGCTGGGGGCTGAAGTCACTAAGTGACGGTTAAAAAAAGGTATTACAGAATTAAGAGAGCTGAGGGAGTTATTTCTAAACTCCCTCAGCTCCCTTGACTCCTTTGCTCTGAAGAAACATTCCCTTAAGGCTTATTGGTTTAGTTTCTCCAACTTCTTTAAATTCTTCACTTACCAATTTGCGTAAGTTGAGTTGCTTTACTCAGCTTTTGCCTGATGCTGGTCACGAAGCAGGTCGTTGACCGTCTTCACTGGGTTGAAAGTGCTGAGAGGAACCTCTACGAACACCGTGTTCCAGTCGCTCATCGCACCATTCCAAAGACCGGGCAGCTCGAGCGCCTTCAGTTCCTTGCCGTTCTTGCTCTTGTTACTGATAAATCCTGTCTTGGGATCCACATACTTAGGCAGGTCGAAATCGTTGCCCTTATAGTCTTTAGTGGCACATACAAGGTCTACAGGATTGAAGTGAGTGCCCTGCGCAAACATATCCATGTATTGCTTGTTGTTCTTGTCAATCTGTGAGCTTTCCAGAATCTGCAGACTCACCGTTCCGTCGCTGTTGTAGGTAAGGAAAGGTCCACCACCAGGCTCGCCCACATTCTTTACCACGCCACATACACGCATCGGACGGTTCAGTTTCTTGCGCAGATAAATCACCAGGTCAGCATCCTCCAGTTCCTTGATGTCGGCACGACGGCAGCACAGGTCGCGCTGCAGGAATCGGATAATCTCCTCCAACTTCTCATGATTGTAAGTACCCGAGTCGAGAATGCGCAGATACTCGAATGCCTTCTGCTGCAGCGAAACCAAGATGCCGGCAATCACCTGCTTGTAGGTCACGGTGTCGGCCTTCAGACGGTCGGGCACCACATTATCTATATTCTTGATAAACACCACATCGGCATCTATCTCATTCAAATTTTCTATCAGCGCTCCATGACCGCCTGGACGGAAGAGCAGCGAGCCATCCTCATTGTGGAAGGGAGTGTTGTCGGGATTAGCGGCGATGGTATCGGTACTTGGCTTCTGCTCAGAGAAAGAGATGTTGTACTTCACACCGAATTTCTTGGCGTAGCCCTCTACCTTATCTGCCACCATCTTTTCGAAGAGCTCCAGATGGTCGTGCGAAACGGTAAAGTGGACATTTGCCTCACCGTTACTGCTGGCATAAAGCGCAGCCTCTACCAGGTGCTCCTCCATAGGGGTGCGAACCTCTTCGTCGGAATACTCATGAAACTGCAGCAAGCCCTTAGGCAACTGACCATAGTTGAGTCCGCTTGCCTTCAGCAGATTTGCCACCACAGCCTTGTACTTGCCAGCCTTGATCAGGTCGCATACGCAGCTGCCCTCGTTCTCCTTGCACTTGCTGCAGAGAGACTTGCGGAAGGCAAACTTCTTGATATTGTCGAAGAAATGCTTCTCGAAATCGGTTGTAGGCACATCATAAGGCGCATCAAGGAACGCAAAGAGATTCTTGAACATTCTGCTTGCCGCACCAGATGCTGGCACAAACTTCACGATGCGGTGACCCTGCTTCTTGTACTCGTCCCACACCTGTTCATACTTCTTTACCTCCTCTGCGTCGGGAGACATAATTCCCTTACCAATGGCTGCAGCACCTTCGAGACGAAGGAAAGGGAAACCGTTTTTGATTTGCTCCAATTGTTTTGCTATTTGCTGCTCCGAAATGCCGCGAGCTGCAATTTGGGTTAGTTCTTGCTGATTCATGATACCATATTTATGTTATTTTTTCTTTAGTTGTGCTACAAATGTAGTAAGTTTTTTTGAAAAAAAGAAATTTTATGACGATTTTTTGTACCTTTGCAATAAGTTTTTAAGAAAAGGGACGAATTATGGACGAAAAATTCACTTTTACACCCGAAGAAAGGGAACAAACCCTCACCATTCTGGAACGATTGCGTACTGCTGTCGGCAACACTTTCAACGCCCAGGATGAGAAACTGATTAGAGAAGATATTCATCACGCATTCATCAACCATCAGATAAGCCGAGATGTCTTTGGGCTCAATCCCATACTGTATGCTCTGCAGACAGCCGAGATAGCAGTCAACGAAATAGGACTCAGACGCGACGGAGTAATCGCCATCCTGATGCAGACCAGTGTGGTGGACGGTTATCAGACGCTCGACGACATAGAGAAGAAATATGGCGAAGGCGTGGCGCACATCATCCGCGGTCTGTTGAGAATCAACGAACTCTACAAGCGCAATCCTGTCATCGAGAGCGAGAACTTCCGCAACCTGCTCATCTCGTTCTCGGAAGACATGCGTGTGATCCTGATCATGATAGCCAACCGTGTCAATATGATGCGGCAAATCAGAGACACCGACCAGCTCGAAGCCAAGCAGCGTGTGAGCGAAGAGGCAAGCTATCTGTACGCTCCCCTCGCCCACAAACTTGGTCTGTACAAACTGAAGAGCGAACTCGAGGATCTGAGTCTGAAGTATCTGGAGCACGATGCCTACTATATGATTAAGGAGAAGCTCAACGCCACAAAGGCTTCGCGCGACGCCTACATAGCACGATTCATCAAGCCTATACAGGCGAAGTTGGATGCTGCCGGACTGAAATACCACATGAAGGGACGCACCAAAAGCATCCACTCCATCTGGCAGAAGATGAAGAAGCAACAATGCGGCTTCGAGGGCGTGTACGACCTCTTTGCCATCCGCATCATCCTCGACTCGCCACGCGACAAGGAATACATGCTGTGCTGGCAGGTGTTCGCTCTCATCACGGCCATGTATCAGCCCAACCCTAAACGTATGCGCGACTGGCTCTCTGTGCCTAAGAGCAATGGTTACGAGAGTCTGCACACCACCGTGCTCGGCCCCGAGAACAAATGGGTGGAGGTACAGATTCGCACAGAGCGTATGGACGAGATTGCTGAGCACGGACTGGCTGCCCATTGGCGCTATAAAGGTATCAAGAGCGAGAAGGGAGGCATCGACGAATGGCTCGCCAACATCAGAAGCGCACTCGAGAACAACGACGACCTGCAGCTGATGGACCAGTTCAAGATGGACCTGAAGGAAGACGAGGTGTATGTATTTACACCTAAGGGCGACCTGCTCAACTTCCCCAAGGGAGCCACGGTGCTCGACTTCGCCTACTACATCCACTCACGTATCGGCAACACCTGTGTGGGAGGAAAGATCAACGGGCGCGCAGTAAGCTTCAGACAAGAGCTGCACTCGGGCGACCAGATAGAAATCCTGACACAGAGCAACCAGAAGCCACGTCAGGAATGGATCAACATCGTGAAGACCTCGAAAGCCAAGGCCAAGATCCGCCTCGCCATCAAGGAGACACAGAAGAAGGAAGGTCTCTTTGCCAAGGAACTCCTGGAGCGACGATTCAAGAACAGAAAGTTGGAAATAGAAGAGAGCATCATGGCACGCACCATCAAGAAGATGGGCTACAAGGAGAACTCTGATTTCTACAAGGACATTGCCGAGGAGAAGATAGACCCCAACAGCATCATTGAGAAATACATCGCCGAACGTGACCACGACCTGAACGTGACCAACTCCACACGTCCTGCCGCCAGTGCTGCCGAGTTCGAGTATGAGAATCCTACCGAGGAAATGATGCGACAGAACGACGACGTGCTCGTCATCGATGAAAATCTGAAGGGAATAGACTTCGAGTTGGCCCATTGCTGCCACCCTATCTATGGCGACCCCATCTTCGGCTTCGTCACCGTAAGCAAAGGCATCAAGGTGCATCGCTCCGACTGTCCCAATGCCAAGGAACTGCAGCGACGTTTCGGCTATCGCATCGTCAAGGCAAAGTGGAGCGGCAAGGGAACCTCCAAGTACGCCATTACCCTACGCATCATCGGCAATGATGATATTGGAATCGTGAGCAACATCACCAACATCATATCCAAAGAGGATAAGCTCGTGATGAGAGGCATCAACATCTCGTCGAAAGACGGTCTCTTCTCGGGCAACATCACCGTGATGATTGATGATGCCTCACGCACCGAAGCTCTCATCAAAAAGTTGAGTGCTGTCAAGGGTGTAAAACAAGTCATGAGAATTTAAGCCAAATACCCATAAAAAATGAAAGTACTTGCGTTGGCAGTTGAAAGCACTTTCATAAGCAGTTGAAAGTACTTGCGTTGGTCATCGCAAGTACTTTCATTTTTTTGTGTATTTTTACTACTCCACATCCCTGACAAGCATGATTTCCCAATACTCATAGTCGCCACCCATGGCTTGCCTGATTTCTGAAATCTGTTTCATTTCAGGATGAGCCTGCATAAAGTCACGAATCTTCTTTTCGCGACTCGAAGAGATGAGAGCCCTGAGACCAATCTCTCGCTCACGCACATAATGTGACAAATGAGTGATGATGGTACTCTGGGCAAGTCCGCGGGCTGTGGCTATTTGCTGCACATTCATGCCCTCCTTGAAGAGGTCGAGAGTGATCTGGCGAGTAGGCGTCTTGGGAGCCTTAGGCTCTTTGGGTTCCTTGGCTGCCGACTTGCGCTTGCGACCACTACCCGCCCCCGTTGATTCCTCGTCTGCACGCGAAAGAATAAACAGCGCTTTCTTCTTCAGATAGTCGCTCACCGAGAACTCGGCTTCCTGCTCATAACGCAGGAGCGACTGCTTGAGCAGCGTTTCATCGGCAAAGGTCCCGAATCGGTCGGCAAACTGTTTCTTCGCTGTCTTGTTGTCGGTCGACACATTCGTCTTCTTCAGCAGGTCAGTCAGTATGCCAGTCTTTTGCCAGAAGTATTGAGCAGCCTTGTGTATGCGCTCCTGCAATGCCTCATCGCTCACATCGGGATTGGCATTCAGCATGCAGGAATATTGCACCCTGAACTTGTCGGAAACAGCAGCCAGACTCTTCAGCACCACCCCAAGTTTCTGATACTCGCCTACGAGTCGAGGATAATTGCTCATGAAATACTCCACCAAGCAACGCAACAGCAAGTCATAGCTTTGCTGCAGGGAACGGAAGTCGAAAAGCTCGGCTATACATTGCTGAACATAGAGCTGCTGCAGCGTAGCAATCTGCTCCTTCGTGGGAGAAACCATACGATTGTTGTACGAATCGACGGTACTGTCGCTGATGATGGCAGAACGAGACAAAGGGCTGCTGAGCACCATTCCCTCCAACGATTTGCAGCGGCTCAGCGCCACATAGGTCTGACCATGGGTAAAGGATCGCGAGGCGTCAATGATGGCATGCTCGAAGGTAAGTCCCTGACTCTTGTGGATAGTGATGGCCCATGCCAGTCGAACGGGATACTGTCGGAAAGTGCCCTCCACGGTTTCCTCTATCTCCTGCGTCTGCTCATTGAGTGTGTATTTCGAGTTGCTCCATTCTGCCTTTTCCAGTATAAACTCTTCGCCATTGTCCTTTCCCATGACCCTGATCTCCTGGTTATCAATAGCCGTCACCTCGCCTATCATACCATTATAGAACCGGTGGTCAGCATCGTTCTTGATAAACATAATCTGAGCTCCCTTCTTCAGCAGCAGCTTGAAATCGGCAGGATAGGACGTCTCGGGGAAGTTGCCCTCCACCTCTGCCGTGAAACTATATACTTGAGAGGGTAAGTTGCCCAATTCCTGCTCATTGATATGCTGAGCTGGGATATTATGTGTAGTAAGCCGAATGTAGTCACCACCCTTAGGAGGCTGAAAATCGGGAATATAACGTTGATTAAGTGCAGCAAGGGTTTCGTCGCTTGCCTTGTTCTCCCTTATCTGGTTGAGAAGCGCCACAAACCTCTCGTCCTGCTGACGATAGACGGTCTGCAGTTCTATGGTGAGATAGCTTGCCTGTTGCAACGCCTTGCTCGAAAAAAAGAAAGGAGTGTCGTAATACTGGCGCAACATACTTTCCTCATGTTCTGTCACAACGGGAGCCAACTGCTGCAGGTCGCCTATCATGAGCAACTGAACGCCGCCAAAGGGCAGATCGTGCTTACGATAACGGCGCATCACCGAGTCGATGGCATCAAGCAAGTCGCTGCGCACCATACTGATCTCGTCGATGACCAAGAGATCCATCGTACGAATGATGTTTCGCTTCACCTTGCTGAATTGAAACCGCTTCTTCTCACCACCAGCGAATGTAGTACCCGGAAGATAAGGCGAAAGGGGCAGCTGAAAGAAGGAATGAATGGTAACACCACCGGCATTGATGGCAGCGATTCCTGTAGGAGCCAGAACCACCATTCGCTTTGGTGACCTGCGCTTGAGTTCCTTCAGGAAGGTTGTCTTTCCTGTACCCGCCTTACCTGTAAGAAACAAATTGGCACTCGTCTTCTCTATAATGTCCCAGGCTTTCAGGGACTCCTCGTTCATTTCCATCTTGCTGTGTATTTTTAATGTGTGACGAAAATAGGTTCAATTATCGCACAAAGATAGTTATTTTTATTCAACAAGAGTAAGCATCGAGAGTTAAAAAAGAAAAAAACATTCCTATAACTTCTAACAGCCGAAAATGACTAATGACCAAAATGACAAAGCGCTAATACGGGAACAGCAAGGGAAGAACAAAAGTCATGACGATGCCGATAATAATCTGCAAAGGCAAACCCACCTTGACATAATCCATAAACGAATAGCCTCCTGCTTTCATCACCAGCGCATTGGGCGGTGTGGAGAAGGGAGAGGCGAAACACATACTGGCTCCCAAGGTGACGGCAAAGAGGAAAGCATAAGGACTGACCCCTACCTGCTGGGCTGCCACCAAGGCAATGGGAGCCATCAGCACAGCAGTGGCTGTATTGCTGATAAACATGGTCATGAGCGAGGTGGTGAAATAAATACCTGCCAAAAGAGCTGTGGGGCCTAAGGCTCCTAAGCTGTCTACCAGGGTCTGCGACACCAAAGCCGAGACTCCTGTCTTCTCAAGGGCTGTAGACATGGGCATCATGGCGGCAATGAGCACGATGCTCTCCCAGTTGATGGTCTTATAGGCAGCCTCCACATTTCGGAAACATCCAGCAAAGACTGTCAGCAAACCGGCAATAATAACCGCTGTAACAGGAGCAACAGGAATAAAGTCGAAAACCATCATCACCACCATCAGCAACATAATGGCAGCGGCCACAGGAGCCTTGTAGTCGAGAAGTACCTTGTTGGCTGTCTTCTCAGGCTGGTCGAGCACCACCCAGTTGGCTGTATCGGCAGCAAGGTGAGCCAGGTTGGTCCACTCGCCCTGCACCAGGAGCATGTCGCCCACATGCAGTCGAGTGCCGATAAGATTGTCGGTGATGTACTCGTCTCCTCTACGGATTCCCAACACATTCATGCCGAAGCGTTTACGCAGATTGGCCTCACCGATTCTGAGTCCTGCAAAATGAGAAGTGGGCATGACGACAATCTCGGAAAGTCCCAAGTCATAAAAGTCTATCTTCACGTCCTTCATCTTGCGCAGACCATAGTCGGCTGCAAAGCGCTGCATCTTAGCCTCGTCACCCATTATATATAAGGTGTCATGCTCTCCAATAACGCTGCTGCTCTTCGCCATATTCTGGTTGATGTCCTTCATCAGTCCCAAGCGCGACTTTTTCTCGTTTCTTATCTCGATGACACTCACTCCATACAGTTTCTGTATACTGAGTTCCTTGAGCGTCTTGCCCACGATGTCGAGCCTCTCCCCGTGCTCATCAAGCGCTGCCATGGAGCGATTGGCAGGCACAATATACCGATGCAGATTGTCGAGCAGACGATATTCCTGCACCAAGTCGTCGAGCGACTTGCCACTCTGCTTTTTCTTTCCACTCTGCTTACGACTCAAGAAAAGTCGGCTCAGAGGCATGAGCACGATGATGCCAATGGCAATGACGATAAGGCCCACTGGCATGAAAGAGAAGAAGCTGAGCGACTGATAGCCAGCCTCGGTCAGCACCTCGTCGATGACAAGGTTGGGCGGAGTACCGATAAGCGTAAGCATTCCGCCCAGACTACCTGCAAAGGCAAGGGGCATGAGGAAACGTGAGGACTGTAAGCCTGATGCTGCGGCAAGGCTTACGATGATGGGCATCATCAGAGCCACCGTACCCGTATTGCTGACAAAGGCTCCGATAAACGAGGTGACAAGCATCACCAAGAGGAAGGTGACGGTTTCGTTGCCGTGCGAAAGCGCCATGAGTTTGTTGCCCGTCAACTTGGCAAGACCAGTCTGCATGATGGCCCCACCCACCACAAAAAGTCCTATCATCATGATGACAATAGGCGAGGAGAAGCCTGCAAGAGCTTCTGTGGGAGTAAGAATTCCGAAAACAAGGAGTGCTGCCAGGGCGGTAAGTGCCACAATGTCGGCCCTCACCCTGCCCCATATAAACATGGCAACGGTAATGATTAAAATGATAAGCGTTACTGTCATGTTTGCAAAACTACTTATTTTTTCGTAAATGACAAAAGAAATGAGGCAAAAAAAATCAGTACAGAGGCACATCAAGCGCCTGCTGTACTGATCTTAAGCTGACCATCAAAGGAAACTGTCACTTCTACCTGATAGCTGACAGAGCTGTCGGGCATGGCAAGGACAGCACGGAAATGTACGCCCGCCTTGTCGGCAGCACGGAAAACGATATCGCTCAGTACCGCCTGCTTCAGGAAAGAGTCAGGCACCCTACGGCTGAAGTCCTGCTTGCGGAAGTCACGCCCGAAAAGGCGCGAGGCTCCATGATAGACATTCACATTTACGATGTTGTCATAATACACATTGTCTACCCCCACTCCATCTTCATTATAGGTACTCTTGAGCACCTTATAGGTTGTAGGATTGACCTGTGTATAAAGATGATACTTCTCTGCTCCAAAAGTCACGATGGTGTCTCTCCGGACCAGCTGTCCCTGATTGAGCACCACGGGCTGCTGATGCTTGAAAGAACTGAGATAGGTCTTGTCATTGGTCTTCACCAACCTGAGCACATCTCCATTCTGAGTCTTGAACTCGAAGAGATGAGCGGCCTGTTTCACGATAGCATAGCGAATATCATTGGCACCACGTATCACCAAGGTGTCTGCCGACACATAAAAATAGGCAGGCATACTGGTAGAGTCTGGATAATAAATAGTGTCGCCCTTCACCCGAAAGACCACATCCTCGTCAGCCTCGTCAATCCACATGCCCTGCAGCATCTGCTTGGCCTTCATGTCTTCTTTGAACGTTTCCTTTTGAGCACGTTCCTTACAGGCCGAAAACACCATCAGGCACCCTATGACCAATAATATAATATTGCGTTTCATCAATGATTTAATTTTCCTTTTCTGTGACTGTGAAAAAAAATAGGTCACACTGTTCTCTCTTTACTCAAAGACCTCGGCATCCTTCAGCGATGTAGCCTTGAGTAGATCTTTCTCTGAGGTGAGCACATCATCGGCAGAAATAGGCCACTCGATGTGGATGTCCTTATCATTCCAGCGGATGCTGGCCTCGTGCTGTGGAGCGTACACATTATCTACTTTATAGGTAAACACAGCCTCGTCGCTCAAAACCAGGAAGCCGTGAGCAAAGCCACGAGGGATGAAAAGCTGCCGTTTGTTGTCCTCGCTCAGTTCCACAGCCACATACTTTCCAAAAGTAGGACTGCTCTTGCGAATATCGACAGCCACATCGAGCACACGTCCACGGATGACACGCACCAACTTGGCCTGTGAGTATTCGCCCTTCTGATAATGCAGTCCACGAAGAACACCATAGCTCGACTTGGACTCATTGTCCTGTATAAACTCTACATGACGACCTATATGCTGATCGAAATCAGCCTGTCTCCATGACTCAAAGAAATAGCCACGTGCATCACGAAAAACCCTGGGTTCCAACACGTAGACCCCTTCAATCTCAGTCTTCAAATATTCCATTACTCTTTAGTTTATTCTGCTTCGCCTAAACCGTTTCCAGCAAGCAATAGCACTATACCTTATTTTATATATGGCAAAGATAATATATTTTTTTGAAACGGCAAAACAAATAAAACTTTTTATCGTCTATTACTTATTTTTTATATAAAATTGTTGGCGGGAAGAAAAAAAATAACTATCTTTGCAAACGTGATTGAACTGGAAAGACATATAGAGATCCTACTTTTGAGCAACGATTGCGTGATAGTCCCCGACTTTGGAGGCTTCATGGCTCATCATGTAGATGCAAGATATGATGGCAGAGACAACATGTTTTTGCCACCACTGAGGACTATTGGCTTCAATCCACAGCTCACCATGAACGATTCGCTCCTCGCGCTTTCATATGTAGAGGCCTATGACATCAGCTATCCTGATGCCCTGAGCCGTATCGCAGAAGACGTGAGAGAAATTCGCGCCGAGCTCGACATCAACGGAAAATACGAATTGACGGACATAGGTACTCTCTACCTCAACAGCCAGGGCACATATACCTTTAAGCCCTGCGAGGCTGGCCTGCTGACTCCAAACTACTATGGTCTGGACGGCTTTGTCATGCAGCCACTTGCGGAGCTTGGCGCATCTGCCAGCAACGAGGAGACAGCGGCATCAGCCGAAATCATACCTTTCGACAGCAATTCCAACCAACAGGTTGAAGAAAACAAGGGCAGCCGACAAGCCGCAACAGATACTGTGTCCTTAAACGAACAAGAGGAAGAGAAAGAGGAAAGCAGCGAGTTCGTACAGATCAGAAAGAGCTGGCTGCGCAATGCCGTGGCTGCATGTATTGCCCTTATTGCCTTCTTCACGCTCTCTACCCCACTCGACACACCACAGGTGCAGAAGAGCAAGGTAGACATCAGCATGTTGAACCGTCTTATGCCTAAGGAAATGGTAAAGGACAACAGCATCAAGGCACTTGAGGCTGTAGCCAGCGAAGTCGAGAAGAAAACAGAGATTGCGGGGAATGCCGAAAGTACAGACAAAGCAGAGATTGAAAAGCAAGAAATAGCCAAGCCACACTATTGCATCGTGCTGGCAAGTCGTGTTACCAAGCGCAATGCAGCTACCTATACGGAGAGTCTGCAGGCCAAGGGCTTCAAGGACACCAGAGTACTCATTACATCCAACAATGTAAAGGTGGTCTATGGTTCCTATGAAACCGAGCAACAAGCTTACACAGCGCTCAACCAGCTGCACCATCACGAGGCCTTTGCCGACGGATGGGTAACCCTCGTAAAAGAATAAGCGCATGAAAAGAGTAAGATGCCCCAAGTGTGACAACTTTATCACATTCGACGAGACCAAGTACCAGGCAGGACAAAGTCTCGTCTTTGTATGCCCACAATGCAATAAGCAGTTCGGCATACGCATGGGTGTGTCCAAACTGCGCGAGACTCAAAAGGAGGAAAAGCTCGACGAAAGAGCCAACGAGCATGGTTTTGGCTCTATCGTTGTGATAGAGAATGTCTTCGCCTACAAGCAGGTCATTCCCCTGCAGATGGGCGACAACATCATAGGACGATACATGAAGAACAGCGGTATCAACTGCCCCATCGAGACCGTAGACCCCAGTGTCGACATGAACCATTGTGTCATCAATGTGAGTCGCGACAAGAAAGGCAACTTAAAATATGTATTGCGCGACGGCCCCAGCTATACAGGAACTTTTGTCGACAATGTGATCTTGGGCGACAGAGAGCGCCGCGTCATAGAAGACGGCACACTCTTTACCATCGGAGCCACTTCCATCATTTTACGCTCCGCAGATAATAAAGACGAATAATTATACCATTTTCGCTTACTATCTGAAAGAAATTCGCACACTTTTATAATCTTTTTGCCAATATTTTCTTTATATTGCAAGAAAATGCGTATCTTTGCATCTGTAAACTTAAGATTAACGTCAGCTTATGGATGTAGCAATCGTAAAATACAACGCCGGTAACATCTACTCCGTGGTGAATGCCATGAAGAGACTCGGCATTTCCCCCATCCTCACCGACGACGCAGGAACCCTGCGTAAGGCCGATCGTGTGCTCTTTCCCGGGCAGGGACAGGCCAGAGAAGCCATGCTTTATCTCAAGGCACACGGGCTCGACGAAACCATTAAGTCGCTCACACAACCAGTCTTGGGAATATGCGTAGGACAGCAGCTCCTGTGCCGGCATTCAGAAGAAGGAGATGTGGACTGCATCGGCATCTTTGATGTCGACGTGAAGAAGTTTGAGCCCCAGCAGCATCAGGACAAAGTGCCTGCCATGGGATGGAACGAAATCTACAACCTCTCTTCACCCCTGATGAAAGACCTGGGCGAAAATCCATACACTTATTTCGTGCATAGCTACTACGTGCCGCTATGCAAGGAAACCATTGCTACGGCCAACTACATACAGCCCTACAGTGCCGCTATGCACAAAGACAATTTCTACACCTGCCAGTTTCATCCCGAAAAGAGCGGAAAGGTAGGAGAACAAATCCTCAAGAACTTCATGGAACTATGAATATAGAACTCATACCAGCCATCGACATCATTGGTGGACAATGCGTAAGACTCACCAAAGGCGACTACGACCAAAAGAAAGTGTACGACGACAACCCTGCCGAAGTGGCAAAACACTTTGAGAGTTTAGGGTTCAAACGTCTGCATGTGGTGGATCTTGACGGAGCCAAATCCAAGCATATCGTCAACGACAACGTGCTGAAAGCCATCACGTCAGCCACTTCGCTAACTGTAGATTTCGGAGGCGGAATCAAGACAGAGGAAGATATCGAGAAAGCATTCGACGCAGGAGCTGCCATGGTGACAGTAGGAAGCATCGCCGTAACTAACCCAGAGCTTTTCCTTAGTTGGATAGACAAATATGGAGCCGGGCGCCTTATCTTGGGAGCCGACGTAAGAAACGGCAAAATATCTATCAACGGCTGGAAGGAAGACTCGGCAGAAGACTTGCTTCCTTTCCTCAAACAGTACACCGACAAGGGTGTGCGCAACGTGCTCTGCACAGAGATCAGCAAGGACGGAACCCTGCAGGGGCCAGCCACCGAACTCTACAAAGAGATCATGGCAGCCTATCCCGATCTCCATCTGATTGCCTCGGGAGGTGTAAGTTGCAACGAGGATATAGATGCTTTGGAGACAGCCGGCATTCCTGCGGTGGTGTTCGGCAAAGCTTTCTACGAGGGAAAAATCGACATAGGCAAATTAGGTCTTTGAGCCCCCATAGCGAGATTTCTGCAATAATGAAAATGAAGAAAGAGATATGGTTGAACAAAATATAAGCAAAGGCTTGGCTAAGAGAATCATACCCTGCCTTGACGTGAAGAACGGAGAGACCGTAAAGGGCACAAATTTCGTGAACCTTCGCAGCGCAGGCGACCCTGTGGAACTGGGCAAGGCCTACAGCGATGCAGGAGCCGACGAGCTCGTGTTTCTCGACATCACAGCCAGCTTTGAAGGGCGAAAGACCTTTGCCGACATGGTGACACGAGTAGCCGAGCAAATCAACATACCTTTCACCGTGGGAGGAGGAATCAACGAACTGAAAGATGTTGACCGACTGCTCAATGCCGGAGCCGACAAGGTAAGTATCAACAGTGCAGCCATACGCAACCCCGGTCTCATCGACGAGATAGCTGGACACTATGGCTCTCAGGTGTGTGTATGTGCCATAGACGCACGGCTCGACAGCGACGGATGGCACTGCTACGTAAAGGGAGGAAGAGAAAGAGTGGAACTGGGACTCTTCGACTGGGCAAAGGAAGTAGCCGACCGTGGTGCTGGAGAAATTCTCTTTACCAGCATGGACCACGATGGCGTGAAGCAAGGTTTCGCCAATGAGGCTTTGGCAAGACTTGCCGACGAACTGAGCATTCCGGTCATTGCATCAGGAGGAGCTGGCAACATGCAGCATTTCCGCGATGCCTTCACCTTGGGAAAAGCCGATGCAGCACTGGCAGCCAGTGTGTTCCACTTCGGCGAGATAGCCATCCCCGACCTCAAGAAATACCTGCGCAAGGAAGGTATCAACGTTAGAATATAATAAACGAAGCTAACATATAGCAGAAGTATATAGACTAAGAAATAAAGCAAAAAGAAATAGATATGGAAATGGAAATAGATTTCGAGAAAATGGGCGGCCTTGTTCCAGCCATCATTCAGGACGCAGTAACCAAAAACGTACTGATGTTGGGATTCATGAACAAGGAGGCATACGAAAAGACCATAGCCACAAAGAAAGTCACCTTCTGGAGCCGTTCACGCAACTGTCTGTGGACCAAAGGTGAGACATCGGGCAACTACCTCAACCTCGTCAGCATTCAGAACGACTGCGACAAAGACACGCTGCTCGTCAAGGTACATCCACAGGGACCTACCTGCCATAAGGGAACAGACACCTGCTGGGGCGAGGACAACACGCTGAACCCTATCCTCTTCCTCTCTGAGTTGCAGGACTTCATCAACAAGCGTCATGAGGAAATGCCCGAGGGAAGCTATACCACCAGCCTGTTCCAGAAAGGAGTGAACAAAATGGCACAGAAGGTAGGCGAAGAAGCTGTGGAAACCATCATCGAGGCCACAAACGGCAACGACGAGAAACTCGTTTACGAATCTTCCGACCTGCTCTACCACCTCATCGTTCTGCTTACCAGCAAGAAACTGCGCATCGAGGACGTGGCAAAAGAACTGCAGATGCGCCACGACCCAGAATGGGACAAGAAGCGCCGTACAGCAAAGAGCAAAGGTGAAATGAAGTAATACATATATATAATAAGGAGAAAAAATTAGGATGTTGATAGAATATAAAAACGTAAGCATCTACCAAGCCGACAAGTGTATCCTCAAGGACGTGAACTTCCATGTTGACGAGGGCGAGTTCACTTATCTCATCGGAAAGGTAGGATCGGGAAAAAGTTCACTGCTCAAGACCCTGTACTGCGAGCTCGACCTCGTAGAAGGTGAGACTGAGAAGGCAGAAATCTTAGGCAGAGACCTCACGACCATCAGACGCAAGGATATTCCTGCGCTGAGAAAGGAGTTGGGCATCATCTTCCAGGACTTCCAGTTGCTGCACGACCGCAGTGTGCACAAGAACTTCGAGTTTGTACTGAAAGCCACAGGCTGGAAAAACAAGAAGGCCCGCAACGAACGCATCTCAGAAGTTCTCGAGGAGGTGGGCATGAGCGAGAAAGCAGACAAGATGCCTCATGAGCTTTCAGGTGGCGAGCAGCAGCGCATTGCCATAGCACGGGCATTGCTCAACAACCCTAAACTCATCATTGCCGATGAGCCTACAGGCAACCTCGACCCCGAAACGGCAAGCCATATCGTCAGGCTGCTGAAAGACATCACCAAGCAGGGAACTACTGTCGTTATGTCGACCCACAACATCCCCATGCTCGACAAGTTCCCAGGCATCGTATATCGATGCAAAGACGGAAGTCTGCACGATGTGACCAATGAGTACAATCACATCGACCTGACCGAAGACGGCGAGGAAAGTTGAGTGAAGAGTGAAGAATTCAACACCCTCATTAAACATAAAACAATAAAATTAAACAATAAAATTAAACATTAATATAATATTAAGACTATGAAGGTAATGAAATTCGGAGGTACTTCGGTTGGCTCACCTGAGCGCATGAAGGGAGTAGCCTCCTTGGTTACAGAATCAGGTGAACCTACTTTCATCGTACTTTCTGCGATGAGCGGTACAACAAACTCACTCGTTGAAATCTCTGACTATCTCTATAAGAAGAATCCAGAGGGTGCCAACGAGGTAATCAACAACTTGGAGAAGAAATACATGCAGCATGTGGAAGAGCTCTACTCTACCGAGGAGATGAAGAAAACCACAAGTGAATTCCTTCATAGCGAATTCGATTATCTGCGTTCCTTCACCAAGGATCTTTTCACCTCTTTCGAGGAGAAGAGCATCGTGGCTCAGGGTGAGATCATGAGCACCAACATGGTGGTCAACTACTTGAAGGAACAGGGCATCAAGGCTGTACTGCTCAATGCGCTCGACTTCATGCGCACAGACAAGAATGCAGAGCCAGACCCACAGTACATCAAGGAAAAGCTTGCCGACATCATGGAGAAAAACCAGGGTCAGCAGATCTACATCACACAAGGTTTCATCTGCCGCAATGCTTATGGCGAGGTTGACAACCTGCAGCGAGGCGGCAGCGACTATACAGCATCGCTCATCGGTGCAGCCCTTCCTGCCGACGAGATCCAGATATGGACCGACATCGATGGCATGCACAACAACGACCCACGAGTGGTAGAGCATACAGAGGCAGTACATCAGCTCAACTTCGAAGAGGCTGCCGAGCTGGCTTACTTCGGTGCCAAGATTCTTCACCCTACCTGCGTACAGCCAGCCAAGTATGCCGGCATTCCAGTAAGACTGAAGAACACCCTCGACCCTAAGGCCGACGGAACCATCATCGACAACGTGATAGTACGTGGCAAGATCAAGGCTGTGGCAGCCAAGGACAACATCACCGCCATCAAGATCAAGAGCAGTCGCATGTTGCTGGCTACAGGTTTCCTGCGCAAGGTGTTCGAGATCTTCGAGAGCTATCAGACTCCTATCGACATGATTGCCACCTCTGAGGTGGGTGTAAGCATGAGTATTGACAATGATGCCCACCTGAACGACATCGTCAACGAGTTGAAGAAATATGGTACTGTCACTGTCGACACAGATATGTGTATCATCTGCGTGGTAGGCGACCTCGACTGGAGCAACGTAGGTTTCGAGACACTTGCCACAGAGGCAATGAAGAACATCCCTGTAAGAATGATTTCTTACGGAGGTTCCAACTACAACATCTCATTCCTCATCCGAGAAAGAGACAAGAAGCAGGCTTTGCAGAACTTGAGCAACAACCTGTTTGAGAAGTAATTTAAGTGAAGAACGAAGAGTGATGAGTGAAGAATTCGTATGCAATGCTTCCTACTCACTCTTCGTTGGATATTCTGATTTACAATAAATTGGATATTCTAATTTGACTATATAAGATATTAATTTTAGATTTAAGCGAAATGAAAGGAACATTTCCTATAGATAAGTTTCAGGAGACACAGACTCCGTTCTACTATTACGACACAGCCCTGCTGAGACAAACCCTCAGAACCATCTGCGAGGAAGCAGGTAAACATCCTGGTTTCGAGGTACACTATGCCGTAAAAGCAAACGCCAATCCTAAAGTGCTGGGCATCATCAGCCAGGCAGGATTAGGAGCCGACTGCGTGAGCGGAGGAGAAATACAAGCTGCTGTCAATGCAGGATTTCCTGCCAACAAAATCGTATATGCCGGTGTGGGCAAGAGCGACTGGGAAATCAATCTCGGACTGGAGAAAGGCATCTTCTGCTTCAACGTGGAGAGTATTCCCGAACTGGAAATCATCAACGAGCTGGCTGCCAGAAAGAACAAGACAGCACAGGTTTGCTTTCGCATCAATCCTAACGTAGGAGCACACACACATGCCAACATCACCACAGGACTGGCAGAAAACAAATTCGGTATTGCCATGCAAGACATGGAGAGTGTCATTGCAGAAGCTGCTACCATGAAGAACATCAAGTTCCTCGGCCTGCACTTCCACATTGGCAGTCAGATACTTGACATGGGTGACTTCGAGGCTCTCTGCAACAGAATCAATGAACTGCAAAACCAGTTGGAAGCTCACCACATCGAAGAAAAGAACATCAATGTGGGCGGCGGACTCGGCATAGACTACAAGCATCCCAACCGCGTACCCATACCCGACTTCAAGTCTTACTTCGACACCTATGCCAAGCACCTGAAACTGCGCGACGGACAGAAGGTGCATTTCGAATTGGGCCGTGCAGTGGTAGGCCAAATGGGATCACTCATCACAAGAACCCTCTATGTAAAACAAGGCACAGCCAAGCAGTTTGCCATCGTAGATGCCGGCATGACCGACCTCATACGCCCTGCCCTCTACCAGGCTTATCACAAAATAGAGAACATCACAAGCGAGGAGCCTGTAGAAACCTACGATGTAGTAGGCCCAATCTGTGAGTCAAGCGACGTCTTTGCCAAGGCTATCGACCTGAACAAGACCCATCGTGGCGACCTCATTGCACTCCGTTCGGCAGGAGCCTATGGCGAGATTATGGCAAGTCAGTACAACTGCCGTCAGTTGCCCAAAGGCTACACCACAGAAGAAATGTAAGGCACCTTAACAATACGAGAAAAGAAAATAACTCAACTTTCTCAAACGAGGAAGTTAAAAAACTAAAATGATGATAATCAGTTTAACTACTATTATCGCTGGCGCAGCAGTGGTTTTATTGGCAGTCCTCGGATCGCTGATCAATCCATTTCTGCGCTCATTGCGTCTCAATAAAGAGGAAGAACAGTCTGCCGAGGGAACGACTGAAGATGCAACCGCATCCCTGCCACTTCCTCCAGTCACCATACTTATCACAGCTCATGACAACCTGCCTGAGCTGGAACGCAACCTGCATACTTTCCTTGAGCAGAAATATCCTGCCGACTATCAGGTAGTGGTTGTCTGCCAGAGCAGCGACGGTGAGACGATCGATTTTCTGAAACGTCAGTCTTCAGAAAATCCACACCTTTATTATACCTTCATACCAGAGAGCTCACGCTATATGAGTCGAAAGAAACTGCAGATTACCGTAGGTGTGAAAGCTGCCAAGTATGAGTGGATTCTGCTCACCGAACCTGCCTGCATGGCCTGCAGCGAGGACTGGCTTGCCAGCATGACCCGTCAGTGCCAGGAACCTAACCATCTGGTATTAGGCTACGTAAGCACAGAGGAAAGTTGCAAGAGTGTGCGCCGGTTCGACATGATCAGAAAAGCCTATTACCTGTTGCGCAGAGCACAACGCTCCTACGGCTACCGCACCAATATGCCCAACGTCATCTTCCGCAAGAGCGACTTCATGCGCGAGCAGGGCTATCAAGGCAACTTGGAATATGTGCGCGGCGAATACGACTTCCTGGTCAACAAGTATGCCCTGTGTGGCGACACTGCTGTCGAACTGGCACCATCAGCATGGCTTCAGCAGGAAGCCCCTACCGATAAGAGCTGGCACAACAAGAGCCTCTACCTGCAGGCTTCGCGCAAGTCACTCAATCGCAACCTGTCTATGAGAACCCTGATGTTCTTCGACCATCTCTTTCCCCACCTCAGCCTCATCGCCTCTGTAGCAGCTTTGGCATGCTCCGTCGTGATGAAAGACTGGATACTGACGGGCTGTGCAGGTTTTGCTCTGTTGCTGCTCATCGTTCTTCGAACCATCATCGCCCACAGGGCAGTCGCCTGTTTCGATTCTCTCATTCCTACGTATAAGTTGCCCTTCTACGATTACGGAATCATCTGGCGAAACTTCGCCAACAAAGTGCGTTACTGGCGAGCCGACAAGAACGACTTCACCAGCCACAAACTTTGAGGACAATGCAAGGACTCAGCGAGACTGTTTACAAAAAGCTTAAATAATCAACGATGAAAATATATTTATTCATAACCAAGAAAAAAAGGCAATACGCCATGTACAAAGCCTATATAGAGACTTTACAGCAGAGACTCGACATCGCCGACAACATCGAGGATGCCGACGTGGTATTGTTTCTTGGTGCATGGTCATACCAGGGATTCCGACTGGCACAACGTTCCAGAAAGATGGGAATCCCATACATCGTTTGTCCTTTGGGCGATATCTCGGAGAGAAACTGCCATAATCCTGGCATGAAGAGAAGCCTGCAAACCCTTATCTATCAGAAGACAATGTGCAAGTCGGCAGAACTCATCATCGCCACCACACCCTTGGAGAAAGAATATCTCACCGCTTTAGGGTGGAACAGCCACATCTCGCTCATCCGATATTTCGGTTACAGCCAGCTCACCTCACAGTCGGCCATGACAGAAGACTGGCAAGGCGCTGACACCATCACCTTCACCAACTACGAGAAGCGAAAGGCAGAAGCCATAGCTGCGAAGACCGACGAGCCTATCATCGCACAAATCATGCAGATAAAAAGCAGGATGCCGCACCGTAACATTCCGCAGAAATACATCGACGACCTGCACACCCTGCTCTATGCCGACAACTACGACGAGGATGCCATCCATGCCGAACTCGCCAAGCAGAAACTTGACAAGTATGCAGCTGCCGTCTTTGATGCCATGACCGAGAAGACAGGACTCACCGAGGGATTCATGCCTCTGCCTGCCAGGAAAGGCAGAAAGAGCAGACAGATCCTGAAATACATCAAATAACCATCACCCCTGTATGCCTCACTCCATTCATGACAGATAATACGAGAATCAATTCCTTGGCCAGCAACTTGCCTGCATTCAGCATAGCCGACTCCATCAATCAAACCTTGAGAGAGTCGGCTAAACTTGTTGTCACAGCCCCTCCAGGAGCCGGCAAGTCTACCCTGCTGCCTCTCACCATCCTCGAAGGAATGAACGGCAAGGGGAAAATCCTCATGTTGGAACCCAGACGTCTCGCCGCCCGGCAGATAGCCGAACGAATGGCAAGTCTCATAAGTGAACCAGCAGGCAAGACGGTAGGCTATCGTGTACGATTTGAGAACAAGGTGTCGGCCGAGACACGCATCGAAGTTCTCACCGAAGGCATCCTTACCCGAATGCTCGTCAATGATGCCACCCTCGAGGGTGTCGACGTGATTATCTTCGACGAGTTCCACGAAAGAAGCATCCATTCCGACCTGGCATTGGCACTGACCCTGCAGGCACAAAATATCATCCGCCCCGACCTGAAAATCATCATCATGTCGGCCACTATCGACACATCTGCCATCTGTCAGGCCCTTCATGCACCGCTCATCGAGTGTGCCGGAAGAATGTTTCCCGTGAAGACCCTCTATGCCGAGACCGATACCGACAAGTACACAATATATAAAGAGGTGGCAGCTGCCGTGATGCGGGCCCACCACGAACACGAGGGCGACATCCTTGCCTTCCTGCCCGGACAAGCCGACATACAGAGATGCGAGCAACTCCTTATCGCTACTCTTGCCGGCACACAGACACAGGTGTATCCACTCTATGGCAATCTCTCGCCCGAGCGACAACGAAAAACCATAGCCCCTTCCCTTCAAGGCGAGCGCAAAATCGTTCTCGCCACCCCCATTGCCGAGACATCACTCACCATCGAAGGCGTGAGAATCGTAATAGACTCAGGATTTTGCCGTCAGTTGGTGTACGATGTCCGGACAGGGCTCAGTCATCTTGAGACTGTGCGCATCAGTAAAGACATGGCCATCCAGCGAAGAGGACGAGCAGGCAGAGTGGCAGAAGGAATCTGCTACCGACTATGGTCGAAAACCTCAGAACACCTGATGCAGGAACAAAGAAAGCCCGAGATAGAAGAAGCCGACCTCACCCCGATGGTTCTCGACATTGCAGCCTTTGGCGAGAGCGACCCCATGTCGCTCCCCTGGCTCACGCCTCCTTCCAATAGCAACATATTTAATGCCAAACACTTACTCCTTTCACTTCAAGCAATCAACGAGGACGGTAGTGTCACGCTACTTGGCAGAAAGATGGCATCCCTGCCCTGCCATCCCCGCATAGCCAAGATGATGCTCAACTCCAAGACAGATGCACAGAAAGCCTTGGCATGCGACATGGCAGCCGTACTGGAGGAGAAAGACCCAATGAGCGAACATGAGGACTCAGACATGACACTCCGCATCGCCATGCTGCGTTCACAAAGAGAGAGAAAGAACTTGGGTAAATGGGCACGCATCTCACAGATAGCCCAGGAGTATCGCAGGATGCTCAAGGTAAAGGAGGACAACCATCCTGTCGACCCTGAGGAAGTGGGAAGCCTGATCGCCTCAGCCTATCCGGAGCGAATTGCCATGGCTGTCGACAATATCGGCAACTTCAGAATGTCGGGCGGACAGAACATCTTCATCGACCGAAACGATCCCATGTCCCTGCACTCCTGGCTTGCCATCGCTTCGCTCAACTCAGCAGGCTCCAAGGGCAAGGTATTCCTCTCCGCTCCCGTCAGCATCAACGACCTGCCCACATCTACGTTCACCAATATCTCGTGGGACAGCAAGGCAGGAGCAGTGCGTATGCAAAGTGAAAGACGAATCGGGCAGCTCGTCGTAGAAAGCAAACCCATCCACGACGCAGACAAAGGACAGATCATCGACATCATCTGCTCTGCCGTCAGAAAAGAAGGACTCAGCATGCTCGACTGGAACGAGAAGGTGAAACGACTGCAGCAGAGAGTGGAAAAGGTAAAACAGTGGCACCCGGAAATGAACGTGCCCGACCTTTCCACCGAGCATCTGTTGACGACCGCCTCTGCCTGGCTTCCCTTCTATATAGAACAGGGGGGAAAGCTGAGAACAACCACAGCCGAGCTCAGGAAACTCGACCTTGCCGAGATACTATGGGCACAAGTTCCCTACGAGCTTCAGGAAGAGATAGACCAGTTGGCTCCTACCCATATCGCAGTACCTTCGGGCAGTCGCATCCGCATCGACTATCGGCCAGGAACCGAGGCGCCAGTATTGAGTGTACGACTGCAGGAATGTTTCGGTATGACTCAGACACCCAAGGTAGACAACGGCAGGCAACGCCTGCTGATGGAGCTCCTGTCTCCGGGCTTCAAACCCGTACAGCTCACGCAAGACCTCGCCAGTTTCTGGCAAGGCACCTACTTCGAGGTACGCAAGGAGCTGAAGCGCCGTTATCCCAAACATTACTGGCCCGAGAACCCTTTAGAGAGCGAGGCTGTGAGAGGAGTGAAAAGAAAATAAAAGCCCGCTTCTTCACTTTTCTCCCCAAAACCGACTGCTTTTTCTGTAATTTATGTACTTTTGCAAATAAAAAACAATGAACGGAATATACACAATACTTCTCTTAGTGTTAAGCAATATCTTTATGACTATTGCATGGTATGGACACCTCAAACTGCAGCAGACAGGCGTCAGCAGCCACTGGCCCTTAGTAGGTGTGATCGCTTTCAGTTGGGCTATCGCTTTCTTTGAGTACTGCTGTCAGGTACCCGCCAACCGTATTGGCTTTATCGACAACGGCGGCCCCTTCTCATTGGTTCAGCTCAAGGTGATACAGGAATGCGTATCCCTCATCGTCTTCGCCGTCATTGCCAACATTCTCTTCCAGGGTGAGAGTCTGCACTGGAACCACTTTGCAGCCTTCCTCTGCCTCATTTCCGCCGTCTACTTCGTGTTCATGAAGTAAGAGAAATTGTGCGAGGTCGGCTGGCTGTGGAGTCTTGCCCTCCTTCTTTGCCTGGTTGATGCGTGATTTGCCTGGTTGATTTCGATAAGGTTTGCGTTCACGCTGCGCTTTACGATGCTGTAATTAATCATAGTTCTGTAGGTTTTTGAAATGATAGTTTAATACTTTGTCAGCTGCCCGATAGTGCCACCTTTTGGGTCTTAATAGATGACCGGCGCCTGTCGTCTATTGTGACCGCCCTTGGTCGTAATAGATGCCTCCTGCGAGGCTCCCTGAGCACTTTCATTGGTTGACGGTGTAAAGAAAATGCAAACGAGCGCAATGAAATCTTGCTTTCAAATTGCCGAGTGCTGCTTTTCTTCTGCAAAGATAATACATTTTTCGGCTGTTTGTTCAAAAACGGGGGTAACTTGTTAAGCAAAGCTGTTCAAAATGACAAGAAACAGTGCTGCAAGTTACTGATTATGTGTGGAATACGTAAACCTCGATTTTTGCATCTTAAGATGAACAATTGGTTAGGGGAGTTAGTCATTTAGTCATTAGTCATTAAGGAACTTTGAGAATAGTCAAAAACTCACTATAAAATATAATATTATATATAATATTATATTTTATAGTGGATTATTGACTTAACTTTTTTAGCTTAATGACTAAATGACTAATGACTAAATGACTGATTTGAAGCATAGACAGAGAGTACAAACCACAAAGTAAAGTAACATTACACATTTACCATCTATCAGTAGTGCAGAAACAGAAAAAATGATCATATTCAAAACTCCAGCCTTTCCTTAAAATCTGTTCATGAAAGGGAAAGTAAAATCTTTAAACTTAACAACATATAACATAAAAGAGAAAAGTTAGCTCATATTTAACTTTTACTATGTATTCTTATTGCAGTTTTCAATGAATGAATTTGTATAAATATACCAAGCCACATTTGTAAGGCTGAATGTATAAATATGCATTATTGAGAAAACAGGAATTTTCGGTTCAAAGAATACAGTAAACAGATTTTACAACACAGCATCTTCTTCTCGCTTTTCTCGGTCATCAATTTCACATAAAGAAAGTCATCACCGAAAAGCAAACCGTCTTGCCACATCGACATTTTCCACAGATTTTTGTAAAGAAAACCTACATTGCATACACACAATGAGCCAATAAACCACATCATTAAATGACAATTTCCTCATTTTTTATACTTTACTTTCGCAAGAAAGGCAAATAAACATACAGACTATATCATACCAGGCATACAACAAAAAAACCTTCAAGAATAATCTTGAAGGCTTTCTGCGGTGCGTACGAGACTCGAACTCGTGACCTCCTGCGTGACAGGCAGG
>ERZ1026776.585-NODE-585-length-24518-cov-21.221028_pt1 | contig 24518 bp, 20 predicted proteins | sample MGYA00380125_ERZ1026776 | MGnify/ENA primary metagenome ERZ1026776 (study PRJEB33269, sample SAMEA4719761) | human gut metagenome | biome: human-associated habitat; feature: organic feature; material: feces | place: Cameroon | collected 2013-10 ...
GGTGCTTTCTTTATTTTTCTATTAATTTTTCCTACAAAAACTTTACCCTACGTTTAGTTTCAGCAATGCGTATATTTACAGTTTCAGGCAAATGTGCCCTTATTTTTCAACAGCTTATCAAAAAAACTCCGGATTGCATGATCCGAAGTCTTTTCATTTTACTTATTTACTTATTTTACCCCAACAGGTTCTTCAGTGCTTCCATACCGTCCGCATCCACAGAAGCTTTATTGGCCTCCTGGATCTGGATGTATACTTCCTTGCGGTAAATGGGCACTTCCTTGGGAGCGGAGATACCGATCTTGACCTGGTCACCCTTGACCTCTAAGACGGTGATCTCGATGTCATTGTTGATGATGATCGCCTCGTTTTTTTTACGGGATAATGCCAGCATCTTACTCACCCGCCTTTCCGGACTTCAGGACATCGTAGATGGGGAACTTCACGGGATACTGGTTGCCTTCGAGGATGATCTGGCATGCCTTACGCTCTTCCACATTAATGACAAAGGGTCCCTGGAGGTTCACGGTCATCTTCGTCAGATCAGAAGGTACGGTCACGGTCACCATGACCAGAAGGTTCTCCGGGGTGAGTGTTCCAACACCGGTGAGCAGCTCATCATCCACCTCGGGATCATAGTCCGGGTTGACCAACAAAGGATCCATGACCGGCATGGCAAAGCTGGGCTCTTCGATGGACTGCAGATAACGGATACCGGCACTGCTGCCCTTCTCCTCGTCATGCAGCATGGTAAAATGCTTCAGCTCCGGGAATCCGATAATACCCTTGTCAAAAGTGATGATCTTGTCATCCGCGATCTCTACTTCCCCAAAATTTTTTGTCTGAATCTTCATAGAACACCTATGCCTTTCCGTACCTGCAAGTTTTCAGGTACTTCCGTATTTTTACACTGTCCTCTTAGATAAAGTTCAAAAGCGTGGTCTGCATGACTTTACCGGTAGCCATCAGAGCCGCTTCGTAGGTCATCTCCGCACTCTTTAAGTTAATGGCGGTCTCTGTTACATCGATATCTTCGTTCTCGCTCTTCAATGTCTCAAAGGTGGTCTTCTGGCTCTTCATACGGTTCTCAATAAGTTCCAGTTTACTGCTTCTGGTACCGCAGTTGGTGATGCACAGGTTGGCATCATCGAGATATCCCTGGAAAGTGGTAATGCTGCTCTCGAACAGCTTCTGGCATTTATCCTTCGACAGCGTCAATGCCTTCTCCACGGCTTCCATCTGTTTTTTCAGAATATCCGCATCCTTACCGGTAGCATTTTCCTGCAGTCCTTCAAGCTTGGTCTTCACAGTCTCTAAGTCGATTACATCCTGCATCGCCTGTACCAGGTCATCCACGGTACGGCCGATTCCGTGCTGGAAGCACTCATCCGCAGTGGAGTTCACACGGATGGTCTGGTTGAAGCCTACATCATATTCGATCACCTGTCTGTCTTCATCATCCTGTGTATATTTCTCGTTATATTTTATTGTCTTGCCATCCACGGTAGCATCGCACTTGAAGTAATGCTCCGGCCGCAGATCTCCCTTTACCCAGTGATCTTTCTGATAAGTGATTCGGATCTCACCCTCATTTTTGTCGGAAGAAGAAGGATCATCTTTACGTTCCATCAGTTTCTGATAACGATTCTTGCCAAGCAGGATCTCACCGGTATCCGGTACATAGATCAATGCATCATCATCCTTTGCCGCCATAGAATATGGATCCGCGGTAGATGAAACTACCTGAAACATTTTGGAATTCCATGACGGTTTTCCCATTTCCAATATACCTTGCGCATTTTTCTCATAGAAAGAGATGGACGGTGCCGCATCTGTGCTTTTACAATTATCATAAGCCAGGCGGATACGATAGACTTCACTGGAGCTTACACTGTTCTCCGTAATGTTGTCAAATCCGGCATCCTTATAGTTCGTCGCCGTAATATCCAGCAGCTTACCGGTATTTACCTTGGTCAGCTTTGTAATGGCACTGTTGCCCAGCTGCTCGGTGATATTGTATTCCGTGTTGTATTCCTTATCAAAGCTTAAGGAAGTATCGGTACGATATCCGGTAAAGACATAACGACCGGCATAATCCGCATCGCCGGTGCTGTAAACTTCTTCTCCGAGGGCTTTCAGCTGTTCTAAGATGATCTGGCGGTCTTCTGCCTTCAGGTCTCCGTTAGAGCCCTTCGTAGACTGCTTGATCATGCTGGTGATGATCTCTGTCAGATTCTTCAGTGCATCCTCCGTCACGTTCAGCCAGCTCTCCGCATCGGGGATATTCTTGCTGTAATACTGTGTCACTTCCGTTACGTTGCTGCGCAGGCGCAGGGCACGGATGGATACCACCGGATCATCGGAGGGACGGTTCACCTTCTTCTGCGTGGACATCTGTGTGCTCAGCTTATCCTGATATACTTTGTTGGTATTGATATTGGACAGATTATTACGCTGCATGATCTTATTCGTAATCCTCATTTTGGTCCTTGTCCTTTCTCTCTCTAGAATTCCATACCATTATTGCGATCAAACTGAAAAAGCATTTATGCTAAAAGTTCTTTTCATACTAGACTCCGGTCTCCAGAATCAGTCTGTCATATATTTCCGTTAAGGTCTGGATCATCTTGGAAGCCAGATTGTATCCGTTCTTATATTTTACCAGATTCACCGCTTCTTCATCCTCATCGACACCGGAGATGGAAATTCTCTGATTATCAATGGTAGCGGAGATATCCTTAAAGCTTGCATAAAATGTATTCGCTCTGGATGCATTCAATGCCACATCCGACAGAATACACTGTAAAAATTCGGAAGCATTACAGCCGCGGAAGCTCATCTTCGTCTTATCTGTCGCCAGGTTCTTCAGATCATTTAACAGGTCGTTCTGTTCCACGCCGTCGGCGGCATCCTTGCGGTTCGCCATCAGGCCGGGATCCTGCTCAATGGCCTCCAGAATATCGAAATTCTTCGCTGTCAGGCGATAGTAGCTGTCATCGTTGACTTTTACCGTAACTTTGCTGCCGGCCTTTTTCTCCTGCTTGTCATATCTCTTCGCCGCATCATCCAACAGGAACTGCTCACCGCCGGTAGCTTTATTACCGGTGAACATCTTCACGCCGGGATCCCCGTTTCCGCTGTAACCGGAAGTAAGGATATCGTTGAATTTCTGAGAAAAAGTACGGATCCACTCATTCATCTGGTTCATGTAATAAGGGATGCCCTGATAGGACAGGTCCGTGCCGATCTCAGCCTTTTTGCCTACGCGGTCGTTGGTAATACTACGGGGATTCTTCTCACTGTCCGATAAGGTAAAGGTGTATGTATAAGTCGCTACCCCGTTAGCATCGTATTCACAGGTGTACTCCCAGGAATCATAATAGAATTCCTGATTGCCCAGATCCAGGATGCCTCCCTGATCCGACAGATTACATTTATTCAGATCCTGTAAATAAGCCTTGGTTACTTTTACCGTAACGGTATCGTGGGTCTTGCCGTCTGCTGTGGTGGTCGTGCCGGTGGCTGTCACCTGACCGGTGAAATTCTCACCGTTGTTACCGTCACGCATCTGGATCAGTCCTGCCAGATCACCGCCCATAGATGCATTGTACAGATTGAACTTCTGTCCGTCTTCCCAGTAGACTTCATAGAGACCGTCAATATCGGTCTGGTTCACCTTCTCATAGGAGGTTCTTGCCACACATTCGAGACCGTTGTAATCACTGCCGTCTACCAGCATCTGTCCACCGGCGATCTTGACCATGTATCTGTTGGCACCGGTCTCACGGTTCTCATTGTTGGCATCAATGATGGGAGTCTCCTTGACATCCACATCCACGATCTTGGATAATTCATCGATCAATAACGTTCTGCGGTCGCGGAGTTCATTCGCCTTCGTGCCGGTCAGTTCGATGGTATTGATCTGTTTATTTAAAGTAGCGATCTCGCCGGCGATGGAGTTGATCTCGTCCACCTTCAGTTTGATCTCCTGGTTGATATCCTTCTGTACTTTCTCCAGATTGCCTGCCATGCCGTTGAAGTACTCGGTCAGGGCTCCGGCATATCCTACGAACTGGGACTTGGCGGTAGCGCTGTTGGGATCTTTTAACAGAGCCTGCATACCGGTCACCATCAGCTGATCGAAGATGGTCTTGAATCCGGTGCTCTTGCCGTCATCATCAAAATAGGTCTCCAGCTGCTGCATGTAGTACTGCTTCATATCGTACTCGCCCAGCTGTGCGTTGTTATCCCAGAATCTTCCGTCATAGAACTCATCCCGGACACGCTCGATGGCTAACGTCTCTACACCGGCGCCGGCACAGCCGTAGGTCTGAAATACTCTCAGTGCATTGGATGCCTGCTGTGTCACCTGCTGTCTGCTGTACCCTTCCGTCTGCACATTGGCGATATTGTTGGAAGTGGTATTCATAGCAGCATTGCTGGCTAAGAGTCCTGTATATGCAATATTTAATCCAAAAAATTGTGAGGGCATAACCTACCTCCTAAACTCCCAGCGTTGAAATAATATGCTCCAGCATCTCGCTGATCACATTGATATAACGGCTGGATGCGTTGTACGCATTCTGGAACTTGATCATATTGGACAGTTCCTCATCCGTGGATACGCCGATGACCTGTTCTCTGGCGCTCTGTGTGGCTTCCACAGTGCTGACCTGATTCTCATATATGCTTCGGAACACGTATCCGGAGTTCGCTACCTGGGATACCAGATCCGTATAGTAATCTACAAAAGTAGTCTTTTTCTGTACATTGGGATTCAGCGTGTAAGCTTCTTCGGTAAACGCTGCTTTCAATGCATTTGCCGTAGCCTTATCCTCGGAGCCGTCCGCCAGACGGAATCCCAGTTTGGAGGGTTCCTGCATCAGTGTAGGATTCACCTGAAGGTTACCGATGGTATAAAGGCTCTCCGTACTGTCTGCCTTTTCCTCATTCATGACCCAGTAGTCCTTGCCGTCTTTTCCGGTCACCTTGCGATAGCCGTCTGTCGTTACCTTGGTAAATAACTGGATCGGAGTACCATCCTCCATGCGCATATAGCCGTCGGATTCCACCGCGCAATATTTTACATCTGTAAGCTTTGTGCCGTCTGCCAGTTCCAGATCTCCGCTCGCTACCCCGGCTGCATCTGCCAGGATATCATTGATCTTCGTCACCACATTGTGGATCATCTGGTCAAATTCACCCTGTATGTTCATAACGACCGACTGGGATACACTGTCGTATTTTCCCTCTGCCAGGTCGGTATAATTCGCTCTGTGATCTCCTCTTGCCAGAAGCATTGCCTTCAGTCCGCCGATATCGGTTCCTAAGTCCGATGAGATCTCGATGGAGAGATCAAATACCTCCGCACCGTCGATATTATAGACTCTGGTACCGTCATCCTGCGTGGTGTATGAAGCATTCATGGGCCAGAACGGTGTCACGAAGCCGGTAGCTTCGTCCGTCTTCATGGCGATCGCATAGCAGGTTCCGTCCTTGACGAAATCCACACCCTCGATCTGTACGGATACACTGCCGTATCTGTCCTCGGAAAAGCTCATATTGGTCAGCTCTGCCAGTTCGTCCAGGATCTGATTCCTCGCATCCCGCAGATCGTTGGCATGCTCAATACCGCCGCACTCGATGGCACGGATCTGGTCATTTAAGGTCAGCAGCTGTTCTCCGTATTTATTGATCTTATCCACATTCTGTTTGATCTGTGTGTTCAGGTTGTCCTGATAAGAGCTTAAGCCATTATATACCGCACTTGCTCTCTGCACGAATTCGGATGCTCTCTGTACGATCAACCCCTGTGTTACGGAACTGCTGGGATCCTTGGAAAGCTCCTGTACGGCAGTCCAGAAATCTGTCATGGTCGTCTGAAAAGCCTCGCCGTTTAATTCTCCCAGCTGGCTCTCCACCTCTTCCAGTACTTCCGTGGACACTTTATAGAACATACTGCGTCCGGATTCCTTGCGGTATGTTTTGTCCAGGAAATAATCTCTGACCTGTTTTACACGGGAATAAGTGACACCCAGACCTGTCTGCTTATTGGCAATCGACTTCGGGTCCGTAGATAACGTGACATACGCTCTGTTAGACTGCTGTACCTGTTGTCTGGTATAGCCGGTGGTGTCCACATTAGAAAGATTATGCGCTGTGGTATTCAGCGCATTCTGACTTGTCTGTAATCCGGACGAACCTATATATAAACTACCCATTAATGGCATGAACTCTCACCTCTGTATCAGGGGATCTGTGCGGATCCCCGGGATCTGCTCTTACTGCTTGGCATCAAAGCCATGATCCATAACGCCCATGGTGTCACCTGCATTGTAAGCTCCACGATTGTAATTGGCTGTCTCGGGTGCTGCCTTCGCCGCCTGGAGGAGATTCATCTCGAACTCCACCATCTCCAGTGCACTGTTTAACAGTTCACTGTTCTGCTCATTGACGCGCTTCAGTCCCCGGACTGCTGCCTGCAATCTGTCATGTGCATCTGCCAGCGCCTGCTGCTCCGCAGGGCGTGTGGATAGCATGGTGATCAGATTGGACAGCTTCAACTCATTAACATCCCTGTTCAATACATCGGCTATGTCCGCAGTCACTCCCATTCTCTGTTTGTCCAGATTGTGGATCCTGCTGACAAGCTCCTGCTCCTCGTCCGTGATCTTCTGTAATTCTGCAAGATTACCGCTTGCAATAATCGGTGTCTTGCGTTGTGATAACTGAAACAGAGCCTCGTACTCCGTACTCTCTCTGTCCAGTACATCTATCAGGTTTTCCATTAAACTAGCCAAGGAACTACCTCATTTCTTCCTGTTTTTGAAGCAGCTTCTCCGCAAAGCTTGCATTGTCCACTCCATAAGTACCGTTTTGGATCCTTGCCTTAATGGGAGCCGTTAACTCTTCCCTGATATCAGGTGCGGCTGCCACTGCTGCCTTAGCGGTCTGGAAATCCTTGCCCTGGCTGCTGATCTGCAGTCTGTCCGTGTGTGCTGTCTTCTGTGTCTTCTGTGTTCTGCTTACCCTCTGAGACTGATACAGCTGCTGTACCTGTGTATATGCTTCAATACGCATATCGACTCCTCCTTCCCGAATGTCTTTGATGTTTCACAATAGTTATCGGATAGATTTGCAATTACTTTAGAGTCTGCTGAAAAAAAACGGTATCTGCACGTACCTATACCATCTGTACCACCCATACATTACTCTTCACCATGTAGTAGCCGATGATGACCTTGATCATTTCTGTCCCCTGCACCAGGAAATAGATGCTTACGATCCCCAGCCCGGTAAAGTGTGCCAGCAGGTAAGCCGCAGGTACTACGATCACCCAGGTAAATACAGAATCAAACAAAAACGTTACCACCGTCTTGCCGCCGGAGCGCAGGGTAAAATAGGACGCATGGCTGAATGCACAGAACGGCATGATGATTGCGGAGACTGCGATGAACTGCGTAGCCAGTCCCTTGATCTCATCCGAAGTATTATAAATACCGGGGAAAAATCCTCCCACCACGAACATCAGGGCTGCCATGATCACACAGCAGAATACACTGAATACGATCATCTTATTGTCTGCATCCTTTGCCTCTTTCAGCTTGCCGGCGCCCAGATACTGTCCTACCACAATGCTGATGCAGGAGCCTAACTGCAGATATACAATATTGAACAGATTCGTAATGGTGGAGGCAATATTCAGTCCTGCCACTACATCCAGTCCTCTGACGGAATAACACTGGGTCACGGTGGTCATACCCGCTGCCCACATTACTTCATTCATCATCAGGGGGAATCCTTTGACGAGAATTGCTTTCAGTTCCGCAAAAGGAATGCCAAAGCCGGTGTAGGCTCCTTCCAGATAGCGATTCTTCGCCCTGTGCATGTGTGCCCAGATAATCACGATCAATGCCTCAATGTAACGGGCGATCACCGTCGCCAGTGCCGCACCCGCTACACCCATCTTGGGAAAAGGTCCGATGCCGAAGATCATCAGATAATCTAACAGCGCGTTGGTTCCCACCGCCACGAAGCTGGCTAACATGGGGATAAAAGTCTGCCCGGTCTCTTTGATATTCGTAGCATAGGACTGGTTCACCGCAAAAGGGATCAGACCTACCATCATGATCGCCAGATATTCCTGACCGTATTTAAGTGCCACATCCGTAGCTCCGTTCCCCACCGTATCCGTCAGATACAGGGAGATCAGCGCGGAACCTTTGGTCAAAAACAGTAATATCGCTCCTCCGGTCACAAACAGGGTCGCATATAATTTAAAACGGAACGAATACATATGCCCCTTATGATTGCCCTTGCCAAAATACTGGGCACCAAAAATACTGGCTGCGGATACGGCTCCGAAGATCGCCAGGTTGTATACAAAGATCAGCTGGTTCACGATAGCGACACCGGACATCTGCTCCGTACCCAGCTGTCCTACCATAATATTATCTAAAAAGCTTACCAGATTGGTAATGGCGTTCTGCAGGATCATGGGGATCGCAAGCAGCAGATATCTGCGGTAAAAATCCCAGTCTCCGATATATTTTTTCTTGAATTTAGTTAACATGTTATCCCTCAATTCTTTCTCTGTCTGTGCATTGCGGTCACGAGTCTTCCACACTCTGCAGCCGCCTGTCTTACGTTCTTATGCTTCTTCCTGCGGCATGGTACTGTGTACTTTTTTCCTTACAAAATAGAAGCACACTGCCTGCAGCAATATCGTCACGGTCCAGGATGCCGGATAGGATAAAAACAGTACCATCAGTGACCGGTGCATCGGGAACACTCCATAGATCCAGAAGATCCTCGTGCCTACCGTTCCGATAATAGATAAGATCATAGGAACCGCCGAATGCCCCATTCCACGCAGGGCTCCCGGGATCAGATCCATGATTCCGCATAAAAAATATGTCAATGTCGTATACAACAAGATTTCCGTACCGCAGGCGATCACATCCGCCTCCGTAGTATAGATATGAAGCAGCTGGGGGCCAAAGAGATTGGCACCGCCACCCAGAGTCACCGCCACGATCACCGACAGGATCATGCAGTCGACAAGTACCCGGTCCATACGCTTTTTCTTCCCGGCTCCGTAGTTCTGACTGGTGAAGCTCATGCACGCCTGCGTGATGGAATTGACCGATACGAACAGGAAACCGAAGATGTTGTTCGCCGCCGTGTATCCCGCCATGGCAATGGATCCGAAGGAATTTACCGAAGACTGCAGCAATACGTTAGAAAAATTGATCACCACGCTCTGAATTCCGGCAGGCACTCCCACCTGAAAGATCTGCACCAGATACTCCCATTTGATTCCCAGCTTTGTGATCTGCAGACGATAGCAGCTGTCCGTGCCAAGCAGACATCCCAGTACCAACACACAGGAGATGATCTGCGAGAACACCGTAGCGATGGCCACTCCTGCCACTCCCATGGAAAAAACAATGACCAAAAACAGATTTAACGCAGCGTTGACAGCTCCCGAAATAATCAGGAACAGAAGCGGTCTCTTCGTATCGCCTACCGCACGCAGAATGGCGGCTCCGTAATTGTACAGCATAAAAAAGGGCATTCCGCAAAAATATATCTTCATATATAAAGCTGCCTGGTCAATCACATCTGCCGGTGTATCCATCAGCTCCAATGCCCCACGGGCACAGAACAGTCCCACAAATACCATGACGATACCGCTGATCAGGGCAAAAGTCATCGCCGTATGTACCGTCTCGCTCATCTCCCGCTCTTTGCCTGCCGCATAGAATCTGGCAGACAATACATTGGCTCCCAGCGAGACCCCGATGAACAGATTCACAAACATATTGATCAGTGCCGTGGTGGATCCCACCGCTGCCAGCGCCTGACTTCCGGTGAATCTCCCGACCACAATAATATCCACTGCATTAAATAGCAGTTGTAAAATACTCGACACCATCAGCGGCAGAGCAAAGGATATTAATTTATCCATGATCGTGCCGTTGCACATATCTATCTCATATTTATTTTTCTTCTGTACTGCTTCCATTTCAGATACCTTTCCATCCATTTCCGGACAAGCCTATGAATTATGATTCTATCACATATTTTACTATATTTCCATTCCCCTTTTTTGCTAAAATTGTGGTATACTATATTTTGGATGTTTTTGGTATTTACAGAAGTGAAAAGAGAACACTATGAAAGGAACCATTCCCTATGAAATATGATATCATTATTATCGGTGCCGGTCCCGGCGGTATCTTCTCCGCTTATGAACTGGTACAGCAGAATCCCAACCTGAAGATTGCCGTCTTTGAAGCCGGTCATCCCCTGGAGAAGCGTCACTGCCCCATCGACGGAGATAAGATCAAGAGCTGCATCAACTGCAAGAGCTGTTCTATTATGAGCGGTTTCGGCGGTGCAGGTGCTTTTTCCGACGGAAAATACAACATCACCAACGCTTTCGGCGGCACGTTGTATGAATATATCGGCAAAAATCAGGCCATCGATCTCATGAAATACGTGGATGACATCAATATGAAATTCGGGGGAGAGGGCACCAAGCTGTATTCCACCGCAGGTACCTCATTTAAGAAGCTCTGTATGCAGAACAAGCTGACCCTTTTAGACGCTTCCGTGCGTCACTTAGGTACCGATATCAACTTTATCGTGCTGGAGAACCTGTACGCGGAGCTCAAAGATAAAGTGACCTTCTATTTCGATACTCCGGTAAAAACCGTGGAAGCACTGGAGCCGGGGTATCGTATCAGCTGTGAGGACGCCTCCTACGAGTGTGATCAATGTATCATCTCCGTAGGCCGCAGCGGCAGCAAATGGATGGAACAGATCTGTAAGGATCTGGATATCAACACCAAGTCTAACCGTGTGGATATCGGTGTCCGCGTGGAGCTTCCCGCTGTCATCTTCTCTCATCTGACCGATGAACTGTATGAGAGCAAGATCGTATACCGAACCGAGAAATTCGAAGATGCTGTGCGTACCTTCTGTATGAACCCCCACGGTATCGTAGTAAATGAGAATACCAACGGCATCGTCACCGTCAACGGCCACAGCTACGAAGGTGCCGATAAACAGACCGAGAATACCAACTTTGCACTGTTAGTTGCCAAGCACTTCTCCGAGCCCTTCAAGGACAGTAACGGCTACGGCGAAAGCATCGCCCGTCTCTCCAATATGCTGGGCGGCGGTGTCATCGTGCAGCGTTTCGGTGATCTGGTAAGAGGACGCCGCAGTAATGCAAAGCGTATTGCCGAGGGCATGGTGGAGCCTACCCTGGCTGCAACCCCCGGTGACTTAAGCCTGGTACTGCCCAAGCGTATCTTAGACGGCATCATTGAAATGATCTACGCTTTGGACAAGATCGCACCCGGTACTGCCAATGACGACACCTTACTCTACGGTGTGGAGGTGAAGTTCTACAACATGGAAGTGGAACTGGACGAGCACCTGGAAAGCTGTCATAAGGGATTATATATCATCGGTGACGGCAGCGGCGTGACCCATTCCCTGTCCCATGCATCTGCCAGTGGCGTCTATGTAGCCAGACAGATCGTCAAAGGCAATGAATAAGGAAAGATGAAACACTAAAAAAGGAAGGTATATTCTATGGCACAGACAGTTAAGATCATCTCTGACAGCACCTGCGATCTGTCAAAGGAATTAATAGAAAAATATGACATTACCATCCTGCCCCTGCACATCCTGTTAGGGGAGACAGAGTATCGTGATGGTGTGGACATTACCCCGGAAGAGATTTTTCGATGGTCTGATGAAAATAAGACCACACCGAAGACCTCTGCGCCTTCCATGACCGAGGCCATGGAAGTGATGAAACCCTTCCTGGATGAAGGCCGCGAGATCATCTGTTTCTCTATTTCCGACAGCATGTCCACCTCCGGCAATGTCATGCGGCTGGCCGCGGAAGATCTGGAAGCTTCGGATAAAGTGACTGTGATCAATTCCGCCAACCTGTCTACCGGTATCGGCCTGCAAGTAATACAGGCTGCCATTTTATCCGCAGAAGGGAAAACGAGAGCCCAGATCACTGCTGCCATCGAAGAGATCCGCCCCAGAGTACGTGCCAGCTTCGTCGTAGATACCCTGACCTATCTCTATCGCGGCGGCAGATGCAATGCCGTAGCTGCTCTGGCCGGCGGTATGTTAAAGCTTCACCCCAGGATCGTAGTCGAAGACGGCGCCATGGATGCCTCCAAAAAATATCGTGGTAAGCTGGCTTCTGTCATCCTGTCCTATACAAAAGACATGGAAGAAGACTTGAAAAATGCGGTTCCCGACAGAGTCTTCATCACCCACTCCGGCTGTGACAGGGAGATCGTGGAATCCGTTCGTTCTTATCTGGAGAGCCTCGGCATTTTCAATGAAATACTCGAGACCAGAGCCGGCGGTGTCATCTCCAGCCACTGCGGTCCCGGTACACTGGGCGTACTGTTTATCGAGAAATGATATTGATAGAGCAAATGAATTAGAAAGAGGTATTTATGATCCGTTTTATATTCGTTGTATTATTTGTTGTATTATTCCTGATCCTGTCCACTCCGCTTATGCTGGTGGAATGGATCATTGGCAAGTTCAATCCGGGACTGAAGGACAAAAGTTCCCTGGCCATTGTCAACTGGGCATTCCGTCAGGTGATCCGCCTGGCAGGTACCAAAGTGATCGCCATCGGTGAAGAAAATATTCCCACCGATACTGCAGTACTGTATGTGGGCAATCACCGCAGCTTTTTCGATGTGGTCCTGACCTACGTCCGCGTTCCCAGGCCTACCGGCTACGTTGCGAAAAAAGAAATGCTGAAATGGCCCCTGTTAAATATCTGGATGAAGGATCTGCACTGTCTCTTCCTGGACCGCCAGGATATCAAGGCCGGACTTAAGACGATCCTGCAGGCCATCGAAAAAGCCAAAAACGGCATTTCCATCTGTATCTTCCCGGAGGGCACCCGGAATAAGACAAAGGATACCTTCCTCCCCTTCCATGAAGGCAGCTTTAAGATCGCGGAGAAGGCAGGCGTTCCCATCATTCCCATGACCATCGTGAACTCTGCTGCGATATTCGAAGACCAATTTCCGAAAATAAAAAAGGCCACCGTAGTCATTGAATACGGTAAGCCCATTTATATGAAGGATCTGGACAAGGAAACCCGCAAGAGCATGGGTACCTATGTACAGAATATTATCTCCGAGACCTATTTCAAAAACAAAGAACTCATTTAATCTGTTCGTGTTTCCCACCGAGGGAGACCTGCTGGGCGATCAAAAGAAGATAATCCGCCGTGTCTCCCTCTTCGGGATAATAGCATGTCGAGTCTTTATTTCTTCCCATCAGATAATGTAAAAAATCTTCCAGAATCTCCGTGTACTGATAACTGTATAAGATGTAGTTGGCACAGGACAGTTCCTCCGCCCTCTTCAACAGATCTTCCGTGCCGTTATTGACCGAAGTCACTGCATCGATCATTTTATCCGATCTTTTCGCCAGTTCCTCCCCCCGGTTACGGATATCCTCCATAAACACGGTACACAGATCCACATCCACCGCTTGTCTGGTCGCCAGATATGTCATAGCACCATAGAGATAGTCCGTCTCTTCGAGGTAGCTGGTATTATCTTCAAAGAAATCCTTATATTCCAGTATCTGCGTGCGATAGGAATATAATCCCGCCGCCCGGTACAGCTCCGTCAGCGCCATGAATTTCTGTGCATCTCTTCCGGAAGCCGCTGTAAGCTTCGTATATATGGCGGAAGCATGCTGTAAGCACTGTGTGGCGTACTGCACGTCGTATTTTTGATACAAATAGCCAAACTTCGCCAGTGCCGCCACATAGGTCATATTCTCCGGCTCCGGCTGCCCGGTGTCATTGGTCGTCTTCTCCAGCCACTCAGCGATATCCTCCAGAAGATCCGGAATCTCATTGGCATTATCATCAGCGAAAGTCTCCGGATACCATTCGCAGGCGGTCAGAACCGTCATGATTTCTTCCTCGGTAATCCTCCGGTTCTCACAAGCCTCATGCACTTTCGCACATAAGGAACGAAACAGTTCCTCATAATGATCCTGCTGCACCGTAAAGGTGAAAGACTGTCCTACCCTGTCACATTCCAGATAAAACGTACCGTTCTGTGTAACTTCGCTGAAATCCACCCTGCTGATATATAATTGCAGATCTTCGTTATAATCGGAGTTTTCTACCTTACCATGATATACCGTCTCCCCGGTCTCTTTATCGATCAGGCGAAAATTTTCCACCGGCTCGCGGCTTTTTACCACCGCCAGTTTTTCTCTGCCTGATGCATAACCCTGCTGGTCCACCAGCACATTGGGTGTCAGTACAGGCAATGTATAGTTGATGACCGGTGTGCTCTCCATGCCGGTGATACTGCTGACGCTGCTGTAACTGACATGTCCCGTCTCCACAGTAGTTCTGCCGCAGGCCATCATTCCTATGCTGTTAAATAGTAATAGCAGGGAGAGGATCCCTGCATTTTTCCTGCTGTATCTCAAACGCTTCCTCCGGTCATTCTCTTTGGGGATTACGGTACACTTTTTTCCCCATCTATAATAGTATATATGGTCAGCGTAAAAATTTCCATAAGATTTCCGTCAATAATCGCAATGTCAGCGGAACAATGTCTCCCCGCTTACCGGTTCCCCGTTATGGGTCAGGGCAAAATATACATTGCTTCCCTCCGCACTGTAATATTTGGTAGGTGCAGCCACTTTGCCTATGATCTCCCCGGGATTTACATAGGAATCCTCCTGCACAGTGATCTCTGCGAGCTGTCCGTAGGTAGCCTCATAGCCATCGCCCAGATCCAGTGTTACTGCCTTGCCGATCTCCTCATTTTCAAAAATCGAAGTCACTTTTCCCTGTGCACAGGCGGTCACTGTCTCGCCCTCCTCCGCGGAGAAAATCGTGGCAGGATTGTATTTGTACTGGTCCAGTGTTGCAAAATAGATGCTCTGATCCATGGAATAATGCATCAGAATGTCACTCTGCACCGGTTGCTGTAACCCATCACTTTCCACGAAATGCAATGTCGTCTCCATGATACCTTCGGACAGGGGAGTTGCTGCCTCGGCTTCTTCGAGCAAGGTCTCCTGATCCGTCAGTCCCGGGATCTCCACGTGCCCGGAGCCAACCTCCTGTGGCATATAGTCCAGATCATCCTCCGTAACGGGTGCCCCGGCGATCTCCTTCCCAACCGTGTTATTCGCGGTCAGTCCCGGAATATTTTCATCCTCCTTCAGCAGATGCTCATCGTTGTTCTCCGTGATCTCCTGCAATTTATCATCCGCATTGTTTTCCAGCGCAGTGAAGTCCAAGGTATAACCATCATCCTCGGACTCCACATTCTGCCCCTTCATATAGACCCCCGTCATGGTCAACGCTGCCAGTACAAAGGCTGAAGAGGCTAACATTATTATACGTTCTTTGTGAATATTGCTCTTTCTGTTTCTACTCATATTCTATCCGCATCCTTCCTGTTCCCTGAATCTGCTGCCTGCTGTTGCATCACTCAAACCACTTTCCCTGGTTTATCATATAGTCTTGCCTGATTCATGGGTTTTATTCAGAATGCGGTATTTATGTTTTGTTTATGCTTTTGCGGCATATGCTGCCATATCTACGTGCTGCACAGTGCCTGCATTTCCGTTTTCATATAAGAAAATACCGGTCTTGCGGATCACAGCATTCGTTGCATTCGCATTCGTGGTGCCGTCCTGCGCTTTTCTGTCTCCCTGCATGGTAAAATCTGTGGAAACATTCTCAAGACAGATTGCTCCGACACCTTTATCGGAAAGCTTGTACAGTACGTCGTTGCCGTTTTCATCTTTGCACCAGATTTTTAATTTTGACCAGATAGAGTCATTCTCATCGATCCAGCCGTTGCCGTCCTCATCGTACCGTGCCAGGTCTGCAAAGCCGTCACCGTTTTTCGTTCCGAACAGCTCGCTGCCGTCATTGATGACACCGTCACCGTTTTTATCCAGTGCCAGATAGCCGCTGCCCTTTAACATGGAGATCTCTTCTTGCTCACCGTCGGCATCCAGATCAAAATAAAAGGTCTGATCCGACAGTTTGGTCACATCGGTATCCAGATTGATCACCAGCGGATCGCATAGGGCAAACTGCGCCACATTCAATTCCTCTCTGTAATATTCCTCACATCTACGGCTCATATTTACATTGACATTAAAATTGATCTCTCTGCCATCCTTCGTCCGCACGGTTCCCACGGTGGAGAAGCAGGTATCTTCCTGCTCCACGTTGTAGGTCTCACCCACGTAGTTCAATACTTTCATGCGGGCTGCAACCGGATAGAAGGTATCCGACGCAGGTGCTGCCGTTCCCTGAGTGCTGCCGGAATTCGTCCGGGCGTTATCAACGCTATTGCCCACATTCCACCCGTTTTCCTGCATCCAGTCATGCAGCGTGCTGTTCCTGGAGGGGAACAATAAATCAAAAATATAACGTACCGTATATTCCCGGATAGTGGACAGTGTCTGTTCACTGGCACTGCTTCGCATATCCCATCTGGCAGAAGATACCAGAAAACGGCTCTGCCAGTCTTTTGCGGTCATTGCGGTGTTCTCTGCAGGATTCTCCTGTTCTCCGGTATTCTGTGCCGTATCCCCCTCTTCCGGTGTCTTCTGCTCCTTGGTGGATACATCTGTCAGACCTGCCTGATAATCCGTTATCTCAAATCGTCTGACGCTTGTCTTAGAAGCATGATAGCTTCTGGCGGAATCCATTCCTATGCTTGCGGAATCAATTCTCAAATCTGTAATTTTCTCCTTTCCCCGACCTCACCATATACAGGGCGCGCTTCCTGTTAAGTCAAAAAAATGGTAACAGAACAGAATATTCTAAATAGTATTCTGTCCGATTACCATCCGTGGTGTCGTTATCACTCTGTAAAAAATAAGTAGCAGGGAAGTGACTGGCCTTGTCACCTCTCTGCTACTTATATCGTCCATATCGGGCGTTTTGTTTAGTCCGAATTTATTGCTGTGTGGGTGCAGCGGGTGCACCGGGAGCGGGAGGCACCGGTTTTCCGGCTGCTTTCAGCTTCGCTGCGATCATGCCGGCTACCATCTCTCTGGTAACCACGATATTACCGCCAAAAGGATTGATCACGAATCCCAGTGCCGGGCTGATATTACCCTGCGCATCCTTACGAAGCAGCATCCCCGCATAATCGTCAAAATTCATGGCGAAGGTCTGCTGATTCTCTTCGTCCTTCCACTTTTTTAACTCTGTCCAGTCCGTGAAAGCCATGAAGAACTTCCGTCCGTCCTCTGTGGACAGCATAGGAAACTGTACCTTGGAATCTCTGGCAATCTTCACCTGCCCCTTCTCATCGGGTTGAGGTACCGGATCGATCACGACCGGTGACAGGAACTTTGCCTTCTGCAGCTCGTCTAAGAACAGCTGTCTGTGTTCCGGAGTGTCCTCTGCTTTTAATAATTCAATGGATCCCACCATCATGGGGTTGGATACCGGTTTGTTAAATTCCATATTTTTGCTCCTTACTTCTCGTTGTAACTATTCAGTTACACCCGGTTATAGTTAATTAAGCAGCCCTTCAGGATGATCTGGCGTTCTTCATCGGTCAGTTCGCCTAACTTCAGGGAGAATTCCTTCATGCCCTCTCCGGGTGTTACCACATAAGCTTTGATCTCTTCTGCCTTGTCTTCCACGGCTTTCTTGATGTCGGGAACGAACAGATAATCCAGATTCTTAAAAGGCAGCTCCCCGGGCTGGATCAGGAAAGGAAGCATACCCCAGTTGATCAGGTTGGATCGATAACGCTTGGTAGCATACTCGTTGGCGATGTTCGCCCAGCCGCCCAGTACCTTCTGACAGGAAGCAGCCTGCTCACGGGCAGAACCGTCTCCGGGCTTCACTGCGAAGATTGTGGAACCGAATCCGGTGTTCTCACGGCCAGCCTCAGGATACTGTTTCTTCACTTCTCCCATAACATCCTTCAGTACCGGAACTGCCTGACAGGGATGTCCGCCGTTCATACGCTCTTTCTCTGCCTTCTGGATCTCTTTGGCACGTCCTACATACTGGGGATCCTTACGGCTTAAGGTGAACTCTGCCAGTCCCAGAGGATTGGAACGGTAGGAAGAGGTCTCACCGGAAGGAATCAGCTCATCGGTGGTGGTTACGGGATCGTGGATCTCGGATACTACCTGTAATACCAGATTCTCAGGCAAAGCACCCATAGCGGGCCAGTCCTTAATATTGGGACCGAACTGGATCTCTACGCTCTCGTCTGCCACACCGTGGGAATCGAATACACGGTTCTTGTAAATATTGCTGTCGAAATGATATTTGTATTTTCCGAAGTCGCCGTCAAACTCCGTTGCGGGAGTCAGCACGCCCTTGTTGGCTGCGGTAGCTGCGATAGATCTTGCATCCATCAGAGCTACGGAAGCGATCTGACCGTTCTGCAGCTTGGAGCCTTCACGGTTCGGGAAGTTTCTGGTAGAGTGACGGATACTGAATGCGTTATTGGCAGGGGTATCTCCGGCACCGAAGCAGGGGCCGCAGAATGCTGTCTTCATGACTGCACCGGTCTCTAAGATGGTCGCTGCGCAGCCGTTACGGATCAGTTCCATGTATACGGGCATGGATGCGGGATATACACTTAAGGTAAATTCATCCGCACCGATGTATCTGCCCTTCAGGATATCCGCTGCCGCACAGATATTCTCGAATCCACCGCCGGCACAACCTGCGATGATACCCTGATCTACGATAAATTTTCCATTTTTAACTTTATTCTTCAGAGTGAAGTCCACTGCTCCGTCTAAGCTTACCTTCGCACGCTTCTCGGTCTCATCCAGAATGTCCATGAGGTTCGCATTCAATTCCTCGATGGTATAGGTATTGCTGGGATGGAACGGCATGGCGATCATGGGACGGATCTTGTCCAGATCTACCTCGATCAATCCATCATAATAAGTTACCTGACCGGGATTCAGTTCCTTGTAATCTTCGGTACGTCCGTGGATCTCATAGAACTCACGGATCTGGTCATCGGTCTTCCAGATAGAGGACAGGCAGGTGGTCTCTGTGGTCATGACATCAATGCCGATACGGAAATCAGCGCTTAAGGAAGCCACACCGGGACCTACGAACTCCATTACTTTATTCTTCACATAACCGTTCTTGAATACAGCACCGATAATGGCCAGTGCAACGTCCTGAGGACCTACGCCCTTTACGGGAGCACCCTTTAAGTATACAGCTACCACACCGGGCATATTGATATCATAAGTCTGATTCAGCAGCTGCTTTACCAGTTCGGGGCCACCCTCGCCCATAGCCATGGTACCCAGAGCGCCGTAACGGGTATGGGAATCGGAACCCAGGATCATCCTGCCGCCGCCGGCTAACATTTCTCTGGCAAACTGGTGGATAACAGCCTGATGAGGGGGTACATAGACTCCGCCGTACTTTTTCGCACAGGTCAGACCAAACATGTGGTCATCCTCGTTGATGGTGCCGCCTACGGCACACAGAGAGTTATGACAGTTGGTCAGTACATAGGGCATAGGGAACTTCTGCAGTCCGGATGCTCTCGCGGTCTGAATGATACCTACAAATGTAATGTCATGGCTGGTCAGCTTATCGAAGCGGATCTTCAGCTTGTCCATATTGCCGGAAGTATTATGTTCCCGCAAAATGCCGTAAGCCATCGTGTTTTTCGCTGCTTCTTCCTTAGAGATTGCAATGCCGGTCTTTGCCTGTATCTCTCTTGCTGCTTCCGGAGTATCTGCTACAATATCTGTACCATTTACCAGATAAGCGCCACCCTGTGTTAACTGAATCATGCTCGTCCTCCTGTTCGCGTCCGAATTTATGTCTGCAATCGCTGCATCCTTTCAGACTGTACTTTTCTTATTATAAAGGTTTGCTCTCTTTCATGCAACCTGCATATTTATTCTTTAATAAGGTATCTGCCACCATAAACCACATCAATAAAAATGCTGCCACACACACAGACAGATACAATTTAATCTGTACTGACTGGAAATGTCCGCGATACGTGATTCCGGACAGCGGTGCGATATCCGGCAGCTGTTCGCCGTTTAAATAAGCTCTGCCGTATTCCGCCTGTGGCTTTTCGCCCTCCGGAGTTACCAGCAGAATGACTCCGGCATCATTATCCCGCACCGCCACCTTCATCTGATAGGTTTTACCTGCGGTCAGCTTCCAGTCTGTCAGCTGCATTTCAAATACTGTATCTGCATAAGTCTCTATGGGAGTTATCTCCTCCCCACAGAGGGTCTCTCCGTCATATACTCCGATCACCAGGTCTCCGTCCGTGGACCCATTCGGTTTCACACAGAACGTAAATCCCTTCACATTATTCACTACAGGAGTAAATTCGAATTCCAGTGTATCTCCCTGTGCCAGGGGAAACTCTTCATTATCTCCTCCGTTGATATCCGTCCTGTCTTCCATGGCAAGCCTGGAAGCTCCCAGTCCCACTGCCAGGCAGCATAGAAGTACTGCAGCTCTTTTCACCAGGTCAGCCACAGCGATCTTCGCCTTACCTTCAATGCTTTCTTCACTGCTTTTATCCAGGCAGCCGCAGACGAACAACATAAACCCAAGCAACGATGCCCCATAGACTCTGTAAGTAAACAGATGGTGATAGCTGGTATGTGTATTCATAATAAAATACCATGCCGGAGAGGTTAAAGTCACTGCCGCAAATATCAGTTGTTCTGTTTTTATCCGGAATCCTCCCCTCAGGAATCCGCAGATGAGCACTACGATCCATGCGAGTAATATCAGAATAAACAGAGGGAACAGATAATGTCTGAAATTGTTATACAGTGTATCGATCCTGCAATAGGTCTGGTGCAGCAGTCTGTTCTCATCGGGCATTCCACTGAACAGATGATTGAATACCGCGCCGATACCGTTGTCAAGGATCGAAGGACCACATACAATCGTCTCTACGACCCATTTTACGCCAAAGAATCCACCCCAGCCGATCACATAGGAAATACCGCCGCCAAATAACAGTGTGATCCGCTCTTTCAGATTCACCTTCTCTCCTGCCGCCACTAACAGCCAGCAGAACGGGAATGCGAAGCTAAGTAACGGATAGGTCAGGAAATCAAAATAGCAGGTCACAATTCCCAGAAACAAAAACAGATAATATCTTCTGTTTTTCTCCAGGATCCAGTCCGTCTTCAGCAGAACAAACAAACTTCCCAGCATAGCAACATAAAATACCGGCGAATTCTGCAGTGACATGGCAGTGGCTGCCGGTGTCAGGAACGCACAGGAGCAGAAAAATGCCAGTAGATATCTTTTCTGTCCCGTCGCCTTATAGATGGCATAGCCTACACATCCCATGACAAACAGCTGGGCAAAGCTGTTGACCAACAGATAGTCCCAGTAGTCCATAAAATAGAAGATGGGACGCAAAATAGCGACATAACCGTGCCAATATCTTCCGTAATCATTCATATCCGCCGCACGTTTGATAGCGGATCCCTCTCCTTCATTATAGCAATTGTTCAGGATCGTCCGGTCTGTGGCATCATCCAGGGTTCCGATCTCATAGGAAGTGAAGAATGGAATGTACTGGGTATAGCGGTTATTGACCAGGGGTGCCCAACCCATCTGTCCGCTGTACTCAAACGTGGAATCCTTCGATTCCTGATTGACCGGAATATGATAGGCAAAAGTCAGGAGCAGGATTCCAACCACTCCCGCTGCGATCAAAATTCCAATATATTTTACAAAAAAACCAATCCATATTCTGAACAGTGACTTCTGTTTGGAAACATCTTTGGTAGCGTTCAATTTCGTCTTCTCCCTCATCGTAGAATTCATTACTTTATCATTCCAAAGTATAGCATATTACTTTCCTGCCGACAAGTAAGCATCCTGTACCGGATCTGCTCCTGCGTTTTTTCCATCCGCAGCTACAATCAGACGTCTGAGTTCCTCCGCACCGCTGACGTAATTTTCCTCTATGATATCATTATGAATAACATGATCGCAGATCTTACGGTTCCGCTTCTCCGCATCGATGGACAGGATCCGCAGGGTCTTTTCCTCAGTGTCGTAATCCGAGTCAATAATATCCGCAATCAGTTTTTCCTTATCCCTTGCCACATAAATGATATGGGTGGGGAAAGAACGTTTCATGGCAATGGCACCACACATATCCACCGGGATCACAGCGAATTTTCCCCGGTCTAACAGTTCCTGAATATCTTCCTTCCTCGTGCCGTACCGCACACCGGCATAAGCTGTTTTTTCAAAAAAGTTCATCTGATCAAAAGCTTCTTCCGACACATACCGGTGTCCGTAACGTTCAGGCTCCGTGCAATAATTCACCGGACGCACAAACAATTGCTCCGTGCCGATACTATCTGTCGTATTTCCACCTTTGCTGCCACACAGTGCTTCCGTGATCTCCCGTTTGCCGGAACCGGAAGGGCCCACCAGTGCCAGTACCGCCGGCGCGATGATCTTCTCTGTCTTAGAGGTGGAAGCTTTCATGATCTGTTTCACCAAAGACACGAATTCCGACATGGTATTTACGGACAGAAGTCCCGTCATTCTGGCATTCCAGGGTTTTCGCATCAACACCGGATATTCCGCTTTACTCTCCAAAATATTGTGGATGGCATCATCCAACACAATGTCAAAATGGACTCGGTCCTTGGCGCTTCCCAAAATGATATTTTCCGGCGGGAATTCCGGGAACTGGGTCATGATCTGCTCCGCCCGCACTCCCATAAACCGCGGCGACACCGCCGTAATAAAAAAAACATCCGCAATCTGCATCAGCCGGCGGATCCCACGTTTCGTTTCCTCCGTAGGAATCTGCCGGCTGTACAGCTCGGGATCGTTATAGAATTCTTTGATCACCGAAGTCCGACCCTCATTGGCCCAGGAAGTGATCTCTTCCAGGCGGTAAGGTTCCTCCGGGTGATATTTTTCATTTGCCATACGTATGGCAATACTGTTAAACGGGGCGGTGACATCGTCCCAGTCAATACCGATGCTAGGTCTGAGCATGCTGTGTTTCCTCACTTTTGTGTATACATTCCTGCTATCATGTACAATCTGTATCTAGCATAGCATAAACCGCCACACAGCACAATCCATACCGGATCAGATATCCCTAACCCTTCATGGTCTCTTCCAGAATATGCAGACAGTTCTGCATGGATGTTTCAAATTCTTCCTCATTGTTATTTTTAAACAGAATCAGATCGTCCTTCGCCTTAGGATCATCCAGATTCTCCGGAATCGAGAAATCGCAGGATGCAATATACTCATCCCAATGTGCCAGTTTCCAGGTATCCCGGTCGGAATTTCTGGCGATCATACGCTCATGAACGATCTCAGGGGATGTTTCTACCCATACGACTACTAAGGTGGCATTTTTCTCCGCCAGTTTGGCTTTCAGGTTATGGATATAATCCATATCCCGGATCTCCTGTGTGAAGGGGGCATTGATCAGTACAATATCGTCATAGTCCAATGCTTCCATGGCCAGATCCACGACGCACTCATACTCGTAGTCACGGATATTTTTTTCAAAAAAATCACTACTTCTGTCATAAGGCTGTCCCGCTACCACAAAAATCTGTTTTGACAAAGTGATTAATGTATCCTTATCCAAATATACAACATGCTGCAGTCTTTTTGCCAATGCTTTGGAAATGTATGTCTTTCCGCAGGCCGGCGGTGATGTTACCAGAATCAGTTTCTTAACCATAAAAATCTTCCTTTCTGATATGTATTGTTTATTATTACCTGTCCCTTTTCATTAGATATATCGCGATTTTTGTAGATTGTCAACTATTTATCAAACTTTTTAATTGTTGACTTGTCAACATTCATGTGCTACACTTCATAAAGTTGTTGTTTCATCAACATTTTACAGGAGGATTGTCCATGCAGGATCGTTTTGAAAGATTCGTTGTATCGATCACGGAATTGCACCGTTATCTGCAGAAATTAAAAGAACTTGAAATGGGGCAGTTAGACTTAAAAGCAGGTTACACTATGTGTCTGTATCACCTGGGAAAACACCCGGAGGGGCTGACTGCCACACAGCTGACAGAGCTTTGCAAGGAAGATAAAGCTGCCATTTCCCGGACATTAAGCCAGTTAAGTGCCAAAGGACTGGTATCCTGTGAGCTGCCGGAAAACAAGCGTTCCTACCGTACTTTATACTATCTGACCGAGGAAGGCAGCAATGTAGTCAGAAAAATCGGTTCCCGGATCTACTCTGCACTGGCTCACGGAGGAGATGGCATGACGGAAGAACAGCGAGTGAATCTCTACGATTCCCTGGAGAGGATTTCCCATAATCTGGAGCAGTACCTTGCTGAGTTTCCTTCCGAACATCCGTCCAAAAAATGAGCAGGGAGAAACATTTCGCTGCCAAACTATAATAAAAAGAATAGGAATATTATCATGGAAAAAATACGTTTTA
>ERZ1026776.588-NODE-588-length-24481-cov-40.802628_pt1 | contig 24481 bp, 23 predicted proteins | sample MGYA00380125_ERZ1026776 | MGnify/ENA primary metagenome ERZ1026776 (study PRJEB33269, sample SAMEA4719761) | human gut metagenome | biome: human-associated habitat; feature: organic feature; material: feces | place: Cameroon | collected 2013-10 ...
ACAAGATAGAGAAGGAAGTGAAGAAGCGAGTAGAGAAGGAGTTAAGAATCCGCGCCTTGAAAAAGGCCCAGGACGAGATAGGAAAATACTGATTAAGCATCCTTCTTAAAATACTCTCCATCCCCAGTAAACACTGGGGTTGGAGGTAAGCAGTCAACAAGATACTCCTCCTGATGTGTTAAAAACCAGAAATTCCTTGGCTATATCATATATTTCCCTTATATTTGCACCATGTAAGGTACTAAATATTAGAATTATGAGAACGTTCAATTATAATGAAATACAAAATACTCCGATTTGGAACGAAGTAAAGAATTGGAGTGATGATCGGAAAAATGCCCTTATAACATTGCTGTATTCAACGATGAAAGGTATTAATCCATATGAAGTTCCAGAAGACAAAGTACAGGCTTTTGTAAATGATATGCCTCATGAAGTTTTAGAAATGGCTTCAGAGTACGCCATTAAGGAAAGTCGTTCGGGAAGAGGTCTTTCTCATTCTCAGGCAATGGAAAAAATTAAAGAGCAAAGAGGATGGAAATAATTTGGTCTGATATGGCTCTCCATCAACTTGATGGAATTTTGGACTATGTAGAAGAACATTTTGGTGCTTCTGTATCTCGAAAAACCTTAGATGACATAGATTCTAAGGTAGGGCGTTTATTGCTGTTTCCTGAATCTGGAACTCCAGACTATAGTTATTCTTCAAAACTCTTAAACGACAAGGTTTTAATTCGACATTTGAATATAGGACCAAATGTTGTTTATTATAACATAGATGGAGAAATCATTAATATTATGGTGATAGCTCATTACAGGCAGTCAACTGTCACTGTTGCAAAAATGATTAATCGCTTCATCGAGCATCATACGAAATAAAGTCTTCCGCTAGGCGACAAACAATCGCAACTCTGTTGCGTAAGCACTCTCAGCCAGCCCTTTAGGTTTCTGTCCCCTACAAGGGGAACCGAAGGGGTCGTAAAGACTATTGAACAGGCTCCGCTGGCTGACCAAAACTCTGGCAGAGCTATAGCGTCGCCAGCTACATCCCTTGCCCTTATGCCTATGAAAGTTTATGTAGATACAAATCATCTGCGTCATCTGACCGAATAGGTCTCATCTGCGGATAATATATAGTAGCAGGAAAAAAATCTGTGTACATCTGTGCAATCTGTGGGACAATGTTAAAAACCAGAAATCCCTTGGCTATTTCAGATATTTCCCTTATATTTGCACCATGTTTTAATTTGATGGTAAAGCTATGAGTAAATCAAAATCATATCAAGTTCCAGAGGCAGCGCCAAGTTTGGTAGCGGATATGCTCAAGCGTTTGGAAGAATTAGCTTTGCTGAAAGAGGGCTGGGATGGAGAAAACAGTGTTTCTATCGATTCAGGAATACAAGATTTCCTTCGTAGAGTCATAATGCTATCCTCAGATAAGGAGTTGGTAAATTGGGTATTGTTCCCTGATGCCCGAGGCTATTTATATTTAGATTATACTGAGGGAAAGAACCTGGCTGGTATTACGGTAGCCCCTCATCAAATTGCAGCTTTTATCAAGCGTGATGGTCATTTATCCAAATACAATTACGACCACCTTAATGAACAGGATGTTTTGAATTTATTAGAGGAGGCACATGGAAAAGACAATCAATGAAATAAATGATGAAGAGCAAGTCGCAAGAATCTTGTTCTCCCCTTCTCACATCTATGAGTTGTTAGAAATAACGAAAAAATATATAAAACGAGAAGTAGCTTAGTAGTGTGGGCGCTACATAATCACCCATAACGCATCCTGCAGTTCTCTGTTGGGAAGTTAGTTCCGACAGAGGGTCAGGAGGCAATAATATAAGAACTTTAAAAAATGAAAAGTGCCAAAGAAAGTGTTAAATAACAAAATTTATTTGCATATTTAAATTATAAACCTTATCTTTGCACAAAAATAATATATTGATATGATTGAAAATAACGTTTTGCAGGCATTGGACTATCTCCACAATATTTCTGATGAGAAATTGTTGGAAGAATGGAAGCAGATAGAGGCTCTCGATCTGCCTTATGTTGATGCGGATGAATTCGTAAAGGACTCTATGGGTAAATTCGACAAAGATTTGTTGAAATCTAAGAAAAATAGAAGTTCATTACTGAAGAAAATAGCCTGTCTGTAAAAACTTGCGCTTCGATGAACGATAAGACATTATATCAAACAGTCGAGGACAGGAACAATCCTTCAGAAATAGAAACGGAAGGACCTTTCCTTTGTGTGCGTAATAATGCTTGGTTGGGCAGAGGCTATTATTTCTGGGATACTTTTGTAGAATTGGCTCATTGGTGGGGTAATACCATATATCAAGGAAAATATGTTGTTTGTCAATCGTATTGTGATGGTCTGTTACCAGACACTTATGACTTGTATGATGATTTCGAGACCTTACGAGATTTTTCCAAATTGAAAGATGAACTCCAAAAAAGATTGCATCGTAATAATGTCTCTGTAAGTGATGTCATCTGCTTTTTGAAGAATCATTCTGATTTTTCATCGCAGTATAAGGCAATTCGTGCGAAAGCAACTGGCTGTATGAAACATTCACCAACTATGAGATTTGTCAATTATAATATTGCTCGTTTGGAGCTAATGCCTCCTGTACAGTTTTGTGTTATAGATAAGTCTTTTTTGTTAGGTGATGTCTATAGAATAGTTTATCCAGCAAAATATATTTAGTAGGAAGGAGCAATGCTTCTTTCCTGTTAATATGTACGAAACAAAAAACAAATTTTTATTCTTAAAATGGTAGGATGAGAGTCTTTGGCTCTTATCCTTAGAGACTTGTCGTCTCTGTAAAAATAGCAAAAGATACATTTTTTATAAATAGCGAGAAGTAGCTTAGTAGTGTGGGCGCTACATAATCACCCGCAACGCATCCTGTAGTTCTCTTTCGGAAACTGACCCTCCGAAAGAGGCTCAGGATGCTTGTTATTCAAGAACTTAAAACGATGCGTGATTTTAATCAATTAAAAATTGCCGTAGCCGGAACCGGTTACGTAGGACTCAGTATTGCTACGCTTTTATCTCAACATCATGAGGTAACAGCAGTAGATGTAATTCCCGAGAAAGTAGATAAACTGAATCATCATATATCACCGATACAGGATGAGTATATCGAGAAGTATCTGGCAGAGAAGCCTCTGCATCTCACAGCTACCTTGGACGGCAAGTCTGCTTATAAAGATGCAGACTTCGTAGTCATTGCAGCACCAACGAACTACGACCCAGTGAAGAACTTCTTCGATACCACTCATGTAGAAGAAGTTATCGACTTGGTGCTGGAGGTAAATCCCGATGCAGTGATGGTAATCAAGAGTACCATCCCAGTAGGTTACACCCGAAGCCTATATCAGAAGTATGCCCAGAAGGGAGTGAAGCAATTCAATCTCCTTTTCTCCCCGGAGTTCCTCCGAGAGAGCAAGGCACTCTATGATAATCTCTATCCAAGCCGTATCATCGTAGGCTATCCTAAGCTGATAGATCGTCCTGAGTTCGCAGAAGAAAATGAGGCAATCTTGAAGGTTACTGATGTAGAAAAGTTGAAAGAAGCAGCCAAGACGTTTGCCGCTTTGCTCCAGGAAGGAGCCATTAAGGAAAATATCGATACTCTTTTTATGGGCATGAAGGAGGCGGAAGCCGTCAAGCTCTTCGCCAACACCTATCTTGCATTAAGAGTAAGCTATTTCAATGAATTGGATACATACGCCGAAGTCAAGGGCTTGGATACCAAGGCAATCATTGATGGCATAGGCCTTGACCCACGTATCGGAACCCATTACAACAACCCAAGTTTCGGCTATGGTGGTTACTGTCTCCCAAAGGATACCAAGCAGCTCCTGGCAAACTATGCTGATGTTCCAGAGAACCTGATAGAGGCAATTGTTGAGAGTAACCGTACAAGAAAAGACTATATTGCTGATGCCGTGCTCAGAAAGGCTGGTTATTACAGCTATGCCGATGCCAATAGTTATGATGCAAGCAAGGAACACAACTGTGTGATAGGTGTTTATCGCTTGACGATGAAGAGTAACAGCGACAACTTCCGCCAGTCTGCCATCCAGGGTATTATGAAGCGAATCAAGGCGAAAGGTGCTGAGGTAATCATCTATGAGCCAACATTGGAGAATGGCAGTACTTTCTTTGGAAGCAAAGTAGTAAATGATATGGCAGCATTCAAGGCACAGAGCCAAGCTATCATCGCCAACCGCTACGATGCTTGTTTGGATGATGTCCAAGAGAAGGTATATACACGAGATATATTTAGAAAAGACTAGTTTTTGTGAGGAAGAAAAGTAGCTCAGTAGAGTTGGCGCTATATAATCACCAACATTGTATCCTGTAGTTTTATTCCCAATCTTGTTTGGACCAATACTCAGGATGCTTAAAATAATATTTTTTATTATGATAGCTTTCCTAGTTAGATTAGTCGTTGTATTAGGACTTTTTTTATAACTACGGGGGCTTTATAAAGTAGATTTTTAATATGAGTAATAAAATTAATTTGTTTTATTATACAAAGAATTTTGGAGACGAGCTTTCTGCGTACTTAGTAAGAAAGTTATCGGGTAAAACGGTAAGGTTTTGTTATCCTTTGTCAATAAAGAGAATATTGAGGAATTATATAGCATTCTTTCATCTTCTCTTGACCGGCAAGAAACCTTCTTGCGAGTTGTTAACAGCATATTCTTTAAAACCTGTATTGGTAGCAGTTGGTAGTCTTTTGGAATCAGTTAATAGACATTGTATTGTATGGGGTACTGGAATGGCTCAATCAACTTTACGTATTAATCCAGGTAGAGTTATAATGACAAGGGGATTTTTATCTCAAAAAATAGTAGAGAATATGGGGGGGCAAGTATTAAATAAGGAATGTGGTGATCCTGCATTACTTTTACCATTAATCTATAATCCTGATGTAGAAAAAAAATATGATATAACAATAATTCCTCATCGTTCCCATTATGAGCGAATGAAAGAAGATATTGCAAAATCTCATCACCATATTCATATTGTCAATTTGACAGTAGAATCGGATGTAGATATAGAAGCTATTATAAAAGAAATTAAACAATCTCGTCTTATTTTATCTTCTTCGCTTCATGGCATAATTGTTGCGCATGCTTATGGTATTCCTGCTTTACGGGTACATTTTGAAGATTTGCCGGGCGGTGATTTTAAGTTTAAAGACTATTTTTCTTCTGTTGATATTCCATATTATACTCCATTGGATTGGAAACAGATTATAGCAGCAAACATGGTAAAAAAGACTGCAGAATTAGAAGATGAACAGGCAGTGGAAAGCGATAAGTTACATATGGTGCAAAAAGCTCTTTTGCGTAACTTTCCTTATGCTCTTGATGAAAAAATAAAAATGTCTATATAAGTTAATTGGTTAGGTTGGTAACTATTTATAATTGTGTAAAATGAACATAATAAAGACAGAGATAGAAGGTGTGTTTATTATTGAACCAAGCCTTTTTAGAGATGCAAGGGGGTATTTCTTTGAAAGCTTTTCTCAACGTGAGTTTGATGATAAAATAAAACATATCGAATTTTGCCAAGATAATGAAAGTATGAGTTCATATGGTGTAATGAGAGGCCTGCACTTCCAACATCCCCCTTTTACACAGTCTAAGTTGGTGCGCTGTGTCAAGGGGAGGGTCCTTGATGTTGCTGTAGATATTCGCAAAGGATCACCTACATATGGTAAGCATATATCTGTAGAGTTAACTGAGGATAACCATCGGCAGTTCTTTATTCCAAAAGGATTTGCTCATGGTTTTGCTGTTCTTTCCGAAATAGCTGTGTTCCAATATAAATGTGATGAGTTTTATCATCCTGAGGCTGATGATGGTATCTCTATTTTAGATGATGAATTAGGAATAGACTGGCAGATTCCAACGGAATTAGCCAAATTGTCGGATAAAGATATGAAGTATATTCTGTTTAGAGATTTTAATAGTCCATTCTGTTATGAATAATAAAAAAATATTCTTTTTAGCAATGGTAATGCTGTCTTCTTTCAGTTCTTACCTTCTTGTCTCTAAACTACATTTGCCGTGTTTGATAGAGTTATTCCTTATTCCGTTATGGTTCTACTATAGGCGAAATATTAGTTTACCTTTTAAGGATGTGATGATATTAACTTTGTTCCTAATATCAGGTACATTTGTTGGCTTACTTAATCCCTTATTTGATCTAGGAGAAATTTTGCAAATGACTCGATGTTTTTTTCTTGGTGGAATAGGCTTCGTTTTATTGAAAAATAATGAGATTTTTTCAACGAAAGGAAAATTACTTGCTCTTTCGTTTGGGGCTTTTGTAGGGGATTTGTTGAATTCTTATATAACAATGAGAACAACTTTAGGTGGAGTTGAAGATGATGAGTATGCTGTTGATATTAACATTATACTTTCAATTTTATGGGCGATACTAATCATTTTTTATAAAAAATCAAAATGGTTGCTATTGCTGTTAGTATTGGTTCCATTACAGTGTTTTTTAAGTGTAAGTAGAGGTATAACTGTTTTTTTTATAGTAGGCATTATTTTGTCTCTTATGCTTAAAATACTAAATAATCCTGTAAAGATCTTTGTTTCGTTTACTTTTTTGGTGCTATCTTTTTTCGCTTTATCATATTTATATGACAAAGGGGAAAGTACAATACAGCATTTTTCACCTTCTATGCATTTTCGACTATATACCAAAGTAAAAAAAGTAGGAAAATTACAGGCTGATAAAGGTCGTATAGCTCCATATTTGTGGCTTAAGGATCATTTGGATTATTATACTTTTCCTAGAGGATTTCAAGGGAAAAAATTCTTCAAGGAAAAAAGTGGTTCTTTTGTTCCCGTTAGATATGTGTGGGATAGTGCATATTTAGAATTATTATATACATTTGGGCTTCTCCCCTTTTTGATGATATTCTTTGTTTGCTTATATAAACTTTATCAGATGTATATTTACTTTCATTGTACTGATAATCCAATTTTTGCTGTAGCTTGTGTTATGCTTATACTTTTAGGTTTAGAGCATTTTTTTGGTTACGGATTGTATAGGAGTCCTTTTACAGTGTTTAGTAATGGCGCTTTGTTGGGTTTTATTTGGCGTATTAGTACAAATCCAGATAGTGTAAGTAGTTTATCTTTAGAAAAAACAGAAATTAAATAGTATGAATAGAATTTTATTTTTGACATCAACTGTATCTCCTTCTAATATAAATTTTGTAGGCTCAAAAGAACAACGCCGCCTTGAATATATCCGTGCTGTCAACTTTTATCTTGAAGAAACGAATTTTTTAATCTTGATAGTTGATAATAGTGGGTATGATTTTAGCCAGGATTTCAATAATAATAAAAGAATAGAATGTCTCGCTTACAAGGCTGATGATCATAGTGCTTTTGGTAAAGGTTATGGTGAACTAAGTTTGATAAAATACGGTTTTGAGCATTCGCATTTTTTGTTAAATGCTGATCAGATAATTAAAGTTACAGGTCGGCATATAATTAAAAATATTAATAGACTTATGGTATCTTGTACTGATAAAAATGCAGTCTATGTTGATGTTGATTTAAAATTGAGTTTTGCAATGACTTATTTTTTTGTATCATCAAAAGAATTTTATAATTGTTGTTTATTTCCAAATCTTTGTAAGCTTAATGATAGAAAGGGGTACTATTTAGAACATTTAGTTGCAGAAGCTCTTAATGTATGGATGTTATCTCATCATAAATTTCATGAGTTTAAGTACCCTATATATTTGAAAGGACATCAAGGTGCCTCTTTAAAATCATATAGGGCTCCTGGAATTCTACGCTATCTAAAAATTAGATTGAAATATATAATTAGAGAATTGATGAATACGTTTACTTTAAAGACTTTATAACACGAATGGTCGATAAGAAGAAAATTGCCAGGAACTCTTTGTGGCTTTATATTAGAATGTTGGTTGTAACCTTAGTTTCGCTATATACTTCTCGAATAGTTTTGAAATCTCTTGGTGTTTCAGATTTTGGTATCTATAATGCGACAGGTAGTTTAGTTTCTTTCTTTACAATCTTAACAAATTCTTTATCCAATGGTACTCAAAGATTTCTAAATATAAAAAAGGGTGAAGGTGCTTTAGATAGTATGAGAAGAATTTTAGGGGTAAGTATCAACCTGTACTTTTTACTTTCTTTGCTACTACTGCTAATTGCAGAAACCATTGGCATATATTTACTCTTAAATGTAATGAACTTTCCTGAAGGTAAATGGTTTGATGCGTTCTGGGTATTTCAGTCTTCTATTTTAGTTTTAATTTTTAGTTTTTTCAAGGTTCCGTATTTGGCCGTTATAATAACTTATGAAAAATTTTCTTTCGTTGCGTGGACTAGTTTACTTGATGTTGCAATGAAATTGATACTTGCATTTTCGCTTGATTTTTTTGTAAATGGAAAGTTGATTTTTTATGGATTTACTTTTGCTATCTTGGCTATTTTACAATTTCTTCTTTTTAAGCGATTAAGTCAAACTCTTATTGATGAAGCTAAAATCAAAGTCAGTTCAACTTTCCAAATAAAAGAAACTAAAGAGTTGCTTTCTTTTTCCTCTTGGAATATATTGGGAAATTTTTCATCAATAATGTCTAATCAGGGTATTTGTATAATATTAAATATATTTTATTCTGTTGCAGTTAATGCAGCAATGGGGATTTCAAATCAGATTACTAATACTATAGCGACAATGGTCGCTACTGTACAGCAAGCTTTTCGCCCTCAAATGATTCAGAATTATGTATCTTCAGATAAATGCCATTTTATAGAGTTGTTGTATGATTCTACTAGGTGGTCTTTCTTGATGATTATGTTTGTTGCCGGACCTCTTATATGTAATTTGAATGTGATTTTAAAATTTTGGTTAGGTGATTTTCCTGAATTTTCAGATTCTTTTATCACTATTCTTATAGGATATTTAATAATTGATTCAATAAGTATGCCCTTATCTTATGCAATTGATGCTACAGGTAAAATAAAGTACTTTCAGATAAGTCAACTGTTGATAAATATGTTTAATGTAATATTAGCATATGCCGTTTGTCAAATTGGAGTTAGTCCAAATATAGCTATATTTACTAAAGTCGTGTCTAATTTTTTAATATATATATCAAAGGTATGTATTGTTACTATTCAAATTAAAGAATTCTCATTTGTTGATTATGTAAGGAAAATTCCATGTAGACTACTGCTTGTAGAGATAGTTTGCTGGGCGTTAATCTATAGTTTGAGTAATAATCAAGAATCTTTGTTCATTGTATTAAAGAATAGTTTTTTGTATGTTGTTTTTTGTGGGGTGTTTGCTTTATTTGTAATTCTTAATAAAAAAGAAAAAAAAGCAGTTATAAAATCGTTTTTTCAATTCCTTTGTAAAAAATAATATTTTTCAGAAATGGTTAAAATTAATATATTGACAACGAGTCTTGAGGGGTGTGTTTCAAGACAAATTGATAGAGATCGGTATCCTGAATCTGATTATTATATCTGCCAGAATTCCGCAGCCGACATTGTTTGGGATATAGTAGTTGTGTATGAGGCTATTGAAGCTCCTGTTTCAATTAAATGTAAACTAGGAGGTCTTGTCTTCATTTCTGGTGAGCCACCTTATAGTCAAATTTACACAAATCAGTTCTTAAAACAGTTTGATTTGGTAGTTAGTTCTCATAAAGCTAAGAAGGGATTGAATGTTCTTAATTGGCAACAGAGTTTGGATTGGCATTATGGTATGAACTTAACTAAGCGGCTTTATTCTTGTGATTTTAATTACTTGAAATCAATGCCTATACCATCAAAAACGAAGTTGATATCTGTAATAACTTCCAATCAAAGAATGATGCCAGGTCATAATAAGCGTTATCTTATCATAAAGAAATTGATGAAAGATTATGCTGGAAAGATAGATTTCTTTGGTAAAGGTTTTAATTTTATTGATGACAAGGCAGAAGCTCTTGATAACTATAAATTTCATATCTGTATAGAGAATTCTTTTATTCGAGATTACTGGACAGAAAAAATGGCTGACCCTCTCTTGGGTTATTGCGTTCCGATTTATTCTGGTTGTAAGAATATTAATGATTACTTTGATTCTAATGGTTGTTTCTTCTTTGATATAGATGACTATGATAGCTTAAAAAGTATTATTGATTCAATTCTATTAAATGGAGAAGAAATTTACGAGAAGAAAAAGCCATATTTATTGGCAAATCGTAATTTGTTGATGAATAAGTATAATTTAGTAACTTCTGTTTTGTCATATACGAATTTTGATGAAAAAGAATGGGAGCATCATTATATTATTCCTTCTAAAATGTGTAAAACATATAATCTAGAACTATGGATTTTACGATTTAAACGTTTGTTTATAAAAACTAAATATAAAATATTGAAAAGATGATTTTTTTTACAATAGTAGTACCTGTTTATAATTTAGAGAACTATCTTAGCCGAGCTTTAGATTCTATCTTTAAGCAGGATTTTAATATAGATTTATTCGAAGTAATTGCTATTGATGATGGATCTTCGGATAGTAGTTTGAGTATTCTTATCAAATATGCTCAACGATATAGTAATCTTCGAGTTTATCATCAGAACAACCAAGGGGTATCTGTTGCAAGAAATCTTGGTTTAAAATATGCGTCAGGTCAGTACGTAACATTTCTTGATGGTGATGACGAGTTTTATTTAGACTCATTATCTAGGGCTTATTCTATATTGAAATCGCACGATATTGATGTTCTTTATTGTTATTCATTTGTTAATGATGGAACAAAGAAATTAAAACAATCCCATGGAACTCCACCTTCTGTTAAAAATTATGAAGTTTGTTCTATTAAGCAATTGGCTAATTTTTTAAATGGAGGTAGCGTATGTGGGGGCTTTTATAAGATTAAGCTTCTTGATAAGTTTAAATTAAAATTTCCAGAAAATATAATGAATTCAGAAGATGCAATATTTAACTACACTTTATTCTCTCATAATCCAAGCATAATGTTTTCGGATATTAAACTATACATGGTGCATGTTAGACCGGGTAGCGCCTCGAGAAGTGACTCCTTGACTAGGGCAAAACATTTTTCTCGTAATATAGATTATATTGTTGATTATATGGAAACGGAACAAATGTCCGAATTTCAATATCAATATTTGAGTTTAGCATTGTTCCAGTCTTTTGGATGCGGTGTTGATATGTTACTTAAAGTTGGAGTAAATGAGCTTTGTAAAATCAAGGAAATTCTCCATTATAAAAGATTACCAGCATTAAAAACTCCCAAGAATTTGTTGTTTAAGAAATTTCAATTTTTTCTTTTAAATCATAGTTTTTCTGTGTATTTACTTATATTTAAGTTGCGTAATAAATTTAAATAAAATTTCTATGAAAGGATTAATAGCTCACATTGTTTCCAAGTTATCCCCTAAGTTCTTCTTCATTATAGCTTATGTTCATAATCGTAAGCGTGTTCCTGATTTTAAGCATCCTCGAGATTTATCTGAGATTTGGATAAAATATATTTTGGATGGTAAGCCAAAAGAAATATATTGGTTAGCAGATAAATATCGGGTTCGTGACTTTGTAAAGAGTAAAGGATTAGATAACATACTTGTTCCACTCGTGGGAGAATATGTTTGGGATAAATGTCCTAGTAAAGAGGATATTGCAGCCTTACCATCTCGTTTCGCGCTAAAGATGAACTATGGTGCAGGAATGAATCTACTTTGTATGAATAAAAATAAATTTAATGTTGATGAAGCTTTAACGACGATAAAGGAATGGTTTGAGCGACCTGCTGATTACTCTTATTCAGAAAGGCACTACAATTTGATAGAGCGCAAGCTAATCTGCGAGGCCTATATTGAAGACCACCATGGAGGTTTCCCTACAGATTATAAGTTTATGTGTATTCATGGTAAACCTTTCTGTGTGCTGGCTTGTACTGGTAGAGAAACTGGAGATACTGATTATATGCCATTTACTTTGGATTGGAAGCCTCTTCCTGAATATAATAAAAATGGAGAATTATATGATATACCAAAACCGAAAGAGTTGGACAAAATGATTCATATTGCAACAAAATTAGCGAATGGTTTAGAACTAGTAAGAGTTGATTTATATGATACTGGTACTAAAATTTATTTTGGAGAAATGACCTTAACCCCTGCTGGTGCAATTTTCCATACTTGGTCGCAGAAGGCTTTAGATGATATGGGCTCTTTCTATTATAAGACAATGAAAAAATGAAAATACTAAAATGTCTTGCCTGGGTTATAGGTATCAATAAATACATGCATTATCCTGATTTACACGCAGCTGTAAATGATGCAACTGAATTTGCTGATAAGTTAGAACTATTGGGTTATTCTGTTGTGAGAAGTATTGACGATGGGCATAATCAGGAGGGGGCATATAAACATATTTTGGATAAGCAACAGATATTTCTTGATAAGATTAACGAAGATAAAGTTGATGTGGCTCTAGTGTATTTTGCTGGTCATGGATTAATGATTAATAATGAGGATTGCTTGATTCTCAGCGATACAGATTCCTGTAATGACGGTATTGTAAAAGCAAGAGGAAACTCCATAAATCTTAATCGTCTTTGCAAAGATATGAATGCAAATGGTGATCAAATGAATTTACTAATCATGGATGCTTGCAGGGGCAAAGCAGAAAATGATAGAGGTTGGGCTGGTAATGACGGATTCGGTAGTTATACAAAACTTCCTTTTCAATCTTTCTTTGCATTTTCTACATCGCCAGAAACTAGTGCCAGTGACGGTAGTATACATAGTCCTTATACTCAATTACTTTTGGATAAGATGATGGAAAAGGACTTGCCTATAGAGTCTTTATTTAAGTCGATAAGATATGAATTGCGAAAATCAGGAAGAAAGCAAATAGGACAAGAACTAACTAGTCTTGTTTATCCATATAGTTTCAACTATGGTCAATTAGAGGATGGTGCTTCTTTAAACTATTCAGAGTATGCGCTAGCTGATGCAAATTATCTTTCTACTAATGGAGCTTTTTTAAAGTGCTTGGAATTATTTAAATCGTATAATTATTATAAGCAAATTGATGCCATTGATATGTTTCATCAGGAATTCAAACAGATGTCAGAAGATGATAAGTTTGTAATTGGTAGAAATATATTGCAAGCAGCAGTTGGTGGATGTTGGAAATGTGAAGAGGAACTGACTTATAGCAAGTTGAAACTTTATAATAATAAAGGTAATAATGCTGTGCTTGATGGTATTTTATATGAGATGTATTTTAACTCTAATAATGAATTTAGAAATCAAAAGGTTAAGGGTATTGGATTTTTGTCTCAAATAGATAAACTCTCTCTCTTTGATGAATTTGAAAACTCTTTTAAAAATATAAGAAAAGTACTCTCAAAGTATCGTGAAACTTTAGAGTATTTGCCAGGAGATAAAGAGCAATATACTGTCAAGGTAAACTTAGAATCGCAAGGTAAAACTGATTTTGATGATACGGTTTGGGAAATAGATAATATCTCCTATAAGAATGTGAATATATTAGATAAATTACATATATCTCATGACACCAAAAAAGACGATTTACGACAAAAATTGTGTGATTATTTTGCGATTCCTAGCTCTAAATTAAAAGTTATCGGTCTCAATGGAGTGGAAGATACTGATATTCTCTGCCCCAAGAATGATATAGAATTACTTTTAGCAACAATTTAGAATTATGAAGAAATTGTGTGTTGTTGATGTTATGGGTGCCTTGTATAGGCAACGCATATACCAGATGTTGGATAGTCAATATGATTGCATTTGGTTATTTGGTAAACCAGAAGGTGGTATTAAGTCAATGGATTTATCATTGCTTAAAGAAGTGCATGAAGCAGATGTTAAAAAAGTATATAAGAGTATTTATGTACAAAACGGTTTGCTAAAATATCTGTTTGCTGGAAAGGTATCTACTTTTCTTATGAATGGGGAACCTTTTGGCTTGACAAGCTGGCTAGTGCTTTTCCTCTCAAAGCTATTGCCAAGTAAGAAAGTATATTTGTGGTCGCATGGCTGGTATGGTAGAGAAGGCTTCGTTAAAAAACTGATGAAGAAGGTTTATTTTGGCTTAGCTGATGGTACTTTTCTTTATGGTAACTATGCAAAAGAATTGATGATAAAAGAAGGGTTTGATGCAAATAAACTTTTTGTAATACATAACTCTTTGAATTATGAGCAGCAACTTGAGTTTAGAAATGAATTATCTTCTTCAAACATTTATTATGAGCATTTTGGAAACAATCATCCGATTCTCCTTTTTGTAGGTAGATTGACGAAGGTTAAGAGAATAGATTTGCTGTTTGAAAGCTTGGCTTTATTAAAGCGGCAAAATAAAGAATTCAATGTAGTTTTGATTGGCTCTGGTACTGAGGAGGGATATTTGAAAAGGCTTTCTTTGAAATTGGGAATAGCTGATTCAGTGTGGTTTTATGGTGCTTGCTACGATGAGAAAACAAATGCAGAGTTGATTTATAATGCAGATTTGTGTGTCTCACCAGGAAATGTAGGATTGACAGCAATACATACTTTGATGTTTGGAACACCTGTTGTTACTCACAACGATTTCACAATGCAAATGCCGGAATTTGAGTCGATAAAAGACCAGGTAACAGGAGCATTTTTTGAATATAATAATGCTCAAAGTTTAGCTAAGTGTATTGATAAATGGTTTGAATGTAATTCGGCAAAAAGGGATGTTGTAAGAAAAGAATGTTTCGAGGAAATTGATAATCAATGGAATCCAAATTTTCAGATGAATGTATTAAAACAGTATTTAAAATAATCTAAATGAAGAAAGAAATGTTTCATGTAATTAGACAGACTCTAAGAAGTGCTTACCTTTCCATGATGGGTACTTTTGCAAAACCTGCAGTTGGTATTCATATTATCAGTGGTCATAGAATTGAGGATGAGCTGGAACCGGAAACTTTTAGAAAGTTATTGAGTAAACTTTCAAAGTATGTGAAGTTCATTCGCATAGAAGAAGCCATCACTATGATTGTAAATAAGGTTGAACCAAAGGAACCTTTGGTTGCCTTTGCCTATGATGATGGGTTTATGGAGTGTTATGATGTCTTCGCGCCTGTATTAGAAGAATTTGGTGTCAATGCAATTTTCTTTGTCAATCCGAATTATGTCGAGGGAGATGATGAGTATATTGATAATTTCAATAAAAATATTGTTTTAACGCCAGGAAGAAAACCTATGCGATGGGAGCAAATAAAAGAATTGTCGGATAGAAGTTTTCTGATAGGTGCACATACAATGGATCATTATATGATTAATTCTGATGACACGGAAATCCTTGAATATCAAATAAACACTTGTAAAGGCATCATAGAAAAGCATACTGGTAAACCCTGCGATTATTTTGCTTTTCCATATGGAAAATTGACACATGCTAACAATAAATCGATAGATATAGCTTGTCAGCATTATAAGTATGTATTTTCTCAGTCTGATTACAAACGATATTTCTCTTTTAATAATCGTGTCATCAATAGAAGACATTATGAAGTATTCTGGCCAATAAGCCATGTAAAATACTTTTTGTCTTGTACGAAGAAATGGTAAAAGTATAATAGTTCGTGTTTATGAAAAAAAAACTTTTTCAGATTAACGTAACAGCTAATTGGGGCGCTAATGGTCGTATCGCAGAGGAAATAGGTAGAAGGGCAATGGCTAACGGATGGGAAAGTTATATTGCCTATGGTAGATATATGAATCCATCTGATAGCAAACTTATAAAGATAGGTACTCAATGGGATGTGTATGCTCATTATGCTCAACAGAGAATTTTTGATAATGAAGGACTGTGTTCTCAGAAGGCTACGCGTACTTTGATTCAACAAATCAAGGAAATAAAGCCTGATATTATTCAGCTGCATGATATTCATGATCATTATCTCAATTACCGTTTGCTCTTTGATTATTTGAATTCTACTGATATTCCCGTAGTTTGGACGTTTCATGATTGTTGGGCAATTACAGGACACTGTTTCCATTTTGTTACTAAAAAATGTAATCGATGGAAAACTGGATGTTATAACTGTCCTCTAAAACATAGCTATCCTAATACATTGTTTGATGCTTCACGTAAGAATTGGAACCTCAAGAAAAAGTTATTCAAAGGGTGTAATAATCTTACGATTGTAGCTTGTTCTGATTGGATTGCTCAATTTGTTGGTGTGTCTTTCTTGAAAGATAAAAGATTGAGGGTCATTAAGAATGGAATCAATCTTAGTATATTTCAACCAAGAATTGAAGAACAGTCAAATGGCAAGTTTAAAGTACTTGCTGTTTCAAATGTGTGGCATGCAAATAAAGGATACGATGATCTTTTCAAACTTAGAACTATATTACCAGAAGAGTATGAACTTATTGTTGTTGGCGTTTCGGCAAGCCAACAGAAGAAGTTACCTCAGGGAATTCGAGGAATACGTAGAACTCAAAATGTTGATGAGTTGGTGCAGTTGTATTCTTCTGCAAATGTATTAATAAACCCAACTTATGCAGATACTTTCCCTACAATAAACCTTGAAGCTTTGGCTTGTGGAACTCCTGTGGTAACTTATCGTACTGGAGGTAGTCCTGAGGCTATTGATACTAATACTGGTATTGTAGTAGAACAGGGAGATGTTGCAGCTATGGTTTCTGCTGTAGTAACCATCTGTAACAAGGGACAGAAGGCTTTTTCTTCTGTCTGTAGACAGCGTGCTATCCAATATTTTAATAAGGATGAGTGTTTTGAAGATTATATTAAATTATACGATGAATTAATGTTATAATAGTCACCTTTATGAAAATCTCTATCATTACCGCTACGTATAATAGCGGGAAGACGGTGGGCGATACGCTGAAAAGTGTGCTCGCCCAAACCTATCACGACTATGAATTGCTGGTCGTGGATGGGGCTTCTAAGGATAATACCCTGGAGGTGGTAAAGAAGATGGAACCTCTGTTTGAGGGGAGAATGAGATATATCAGTGAACCCGATAATGGAATCTATGATGCCATGAACAAGGGCATCAGGATGGCTACGGGGGATGTAATCGGTATTCTTAACTCGGACGACTTCTATACTTCGGATGATGCATTGGCTTGCATCGCAAGGACTTTGGAGAAAGAAAAGGTGGATGCCGTGTATGGCGACATACACTATGTGGACGATGAGGACTTGAAGAAATGCGTAAGATACTATAGCTCCAAGCCTTTCAGAAGATGGATGATGAGACTGGGATTCATGCCTGCGCATCCTTCGTTCTATTGTCGTAAAGAGGTATATGAGAAATATGGTGCCTTTGATGCTGAAAACTATCGGGTGGCTGCTGACTTTGAAAATCTGCTGAGACTTATCTTCGTAAATAAAATTAAAATGCACTATATCAACAAGGACTTTGTAACCATGCGTACCGGTGGCGCTTCCAATTCTGGATTAGAGAGCCACAAGCGCATCATGCGTGACCACTTGAAAGCGCTTAAAAAGAACGGTGTGTATTCTAACATCTTCCTGCTGGGATTACGCTATCTATATAAAATAGGTGAAATATTAAAAAGTAAATGCTAAAAAAATAATAGTATAGATATATGATTCAGCCAATTCATATTTATTTGCTAGGTGCCTTTATCGTGGCGATGATCATCGCCAATATCGTGTTGCCTAATATTCTTCTGATCTCTCATAAGAAAAGATTGTTTGACATGCCTGACGAGAGAAAGGTGCATCATGCGCCGATACCAAGGCTGGGTGGTCTTGCTTTCTTCCCCGTGATGCTGATTACCATGGGTGGGCTTATGCTGATAGCCTATTTGTTGGGATATAACAGCAAATCCATGCAGGGGGAAGTGCCTTATGAGTTCCTCGCCCTGCTGGTGGGTAGCATGATGCTCTTCCTGGTGGGTCTCGCCGACGACCTGATAGGCGTGGGGTACAAGAAGAAGTTCATGGTGCAGATATTGGCGGCAAGCCTGCTCGTGGCTTCGGGCGTATGGATCAAGTCGCTTGACGGACTCTTCGGGGTGTATCAGGTTTCACCATGGTTCGGCATGCCGTTTACCGTGCTCATCGTGGTGTATGTTACCAATGCCATCAACCTGATTGACGGCATCGACGGTCTGTCTTCGGGGCTCTGTGCCATCTCGCTGGTGGCTCTGGCGGGGCTGCATATCTGGCTGGGACTGTACTCTTATGCCCTGCTGTGTATCTCGGCTCTGGGTGTGATCATCCCGTTCTGGTATTATAATGTGTTTGGAAACGAGATGAGGGGCAGGAAGCTCTTCATGGGCGATTCGGGTTCGCTGTCGCTGGGATATATCATCAGCTTCCTGATGATTCACCTGAGTACAGTGGATGTGCATCCCCATGCCGTGAGCGACTATAACATGGTGCTGGCGTTTACCACCATGCTGGTGCCGCTGCTCGACGTGGTGAGAGTGGTGGGTCACCGACTGAGATGCAAGAAGAACCCGTTCTTGCCGGACAAGAACCATATCCACCACAAGCTGCTGAGATGTGGGCTGAAAGTGAGAATGGTGATGGTAAGCATCTGTCTGCTCTCGCTGATGTTTATCCTGATCAATGTGGCGCTGATAGGGGATGTGAACATCACGTATATCCTGGGTATTGACATCGTGGTATGGATTGTGTTCCACCTTATCCTGGACGTCATCCTGCACACCAGAAGGTCGAAACCGGAAATATAATTCTCTAAATATAAATACAAGATATTCCCGGCTCGGAGATTCAAAGGAATCTCTGGGCCGGGATTGTTTTTTTTGTTAAAATCGTGAAAAAACTTGGAGGTTGTCAGGGAAATCATTATCTTTGCATTATCATTTAAAGAATTTGTTTATGAGAATAGAGCAGCTGTCATTGCAGAATGTGAGATTGTTTGGCAATAATACACAGTCATTGACATTTGAAGATGATAAGAATATAACGATATTATTGGGTAATAATGGTTGTGGCAAGAGTACTATTCTTGACACGATTTCCATTATGCTCAGTCCGTTTATTGGTGTCTTCCCTGGTAATTCTCTGAAAAACTTTAAAGATTCTGATGTTCATATTGATGATGATAATCGTATCGCAGATTTCCTGTATGCAAAACTTGTGCTCAGAAACGATGAAAACCATTATGGTATAACGCGTTATCGTAAAGGGATGATTCTTCCTCTTCAATCTGATGTGAAGGAAGTGAAAGCTTATGCTGAAAACATGAGAAATCTAATTATGCATGGGGAAAGGGTTGGTTTGCCTATTCTTGCTTATTATGGTACAGGACGTGGGCAAATAAAGGCTCCTGAGCGTAAACGTGGTTTCCAAAAGGTTTTTTATCAATGGGATTGCTATAACTCATCCTTGGAGGCTTCTACTGATTTCAAGCGATTCTTTGCTTGGTATGATATGATGGAAGATGAAGAGAGAAGAGAGAGGGAAAGCAGAAGAGATTTTAATTATCACTCTACCATGTTGCAGGTAGTGCGCAGAGCTATTGAAGCTTTTGTGGATAGAAAATATAGAAATCCACATATTGAGATCCATCCCCTTAGGTTTGTTATGGATGAATATGAGAATGGGGTGAAAAAAAGAGAATTGCGACTAGAACAATTCAGTGATGGCTATAAAATCATCATTGCTATGGTGGCGGATATCGCATCGCGTATGGCGGAAGGAAATCCGGGAATAGAGAATCCTTTGGAAGCTTCGGGGGTCATCCTGATTGATGAAATAGATCTGCATCTTCATCCTAAATGGCAAAGGGAAATATTGCGTAAACTGCATGAGGTTTTTCCTAATGTGCAGTTTGTTGTTACCACTCATAGCCCTATTATTCTGCAAGGTGCTTCTGATATTGCGCAAATTGTTGTGCTTGATGGTGACACGATAAAAACCTGTAATGCTGACTTTACTAATTATGATGTCAGTCAAATTCTTTTAAGCGAGCTCTTTGGGGTTGAAAGTGTACAGGCTCCTCTATATGATCAGGATATTAAGGAACAGGAAGAGTTGCTGAAACGATATGGGCATTTGACAAGTGAAGAACAGAAACGCTTGGCGGCCTTGGATGAAAAATTGAAGGGCTTGTCTTATTCTGCATCGTTGGATGATATGAAAATGCAGTCATATATCAACAAAATTGCAGAAGAATTAAATATTTGATAGCATGAATAAGGTTACTAAATCGGATAAAGTTCCAGGTATCTTGATTGATAAAGGAACTAGGGAGATTGCTCTGTTACGTGAAAACGTGGCAGAGAATAAACCTTTAGTGTTTAAAGATCAGATTTATGCTGATGATGAAGTGAAAAAACAACTGAAGAGTGATCAGTTTGGAAAATGTGCTTATTGTGAACGTTCTTTGAATGGTGACTTTGGGGCTGTAGAGCATTTTAGGCCTAAAGGTGGTTACCAGATTGAGGATGAGAAATATCTTAGAAAGCCTGGCTATTATTGGCTGGCTTATGATTGGAATAACCTGTTATATAGTTGTAGTGAATGTAATACGAGTTATAAAAGGAATTTCTTTCCTTTGGCTAACGAAAACCAGCGTGATATTGAACATGAGAATATCACAAAGGAAGAGCCTTTGCTTTTGAATCCTGCAACTGATGAAATAGGGGATTATATAGAGTTTCATAGACATCTGATTGCGGTAAGGGATACTGCGCCTTTCAAAAATAAAGCTGTCAAGACTATCGAGTTGTTCAAATTGAACGATAGAAGTGTGCTCAAAGCAAGTAGATTGAAGGTGTGGAATCAATATGAGAACTACTGTAAGATGCGAAAGATTGCAATACTAAAAGGTAATCGTGAACTTTTAGGCTTAGTTGATGATTCTATTTCTAAATTGACAGCTGAAGACGCTGAATTTACTGGCATGTTTAAATATCAGAGGAAATAATAAAGAGGAGATGCCAACTCCCTGACGATAGGAGAACCACCGCAAGGGATATCCTTGCAACTACAAGAGTTCTTGAAAAACTAAAAAAGAGTGCGTTATGGACTTATGACACGCCCTCATGTTTTTTTTGTTAAAATCGTAGAAATGCTTGGTTGTTTGGGAGAATTGATGTATATTTGCAAATAAATAGATAGCATTTGATTATGGCAAGAAAATTATATCCTATAGGAATTCAGACATTTGAACGTATCCGCAAGGAGGATATGTTCTATGTGGACAAGACGGAATACATCTATCGTATGACACATACCGATGGAAAGTTTTTCTTCTTGAGCCGACCTCGCCGTTTCGGCAAGTCGCTGCTGGTTTCCACCTTCAAGAGTTATTTCGAAGGCAAGAAGGAACTCTTCGAGGGACTTGCCATCGAGAAGCTGGAGAAGGAGTGGAACGAGTATCCCGTGCTGCACTTCAGCCTGGCTGGAGGCAAATATATGGAGAAGGAACAGCTGGATCGATACCTCTTATATATATTGAAGGAAAATGAGGATAGGTTTGGAGTGGATTGTGATTCTCCAGCCCCAAACGTTCGTTTGCTCAACTTGATAAGAACAGTTACTGCAAAGACTGGCAAGCAGGCTGTGGTGCTCATCGATGAATATGACGCTCCGCTGCTGGATGTGGCGCATGAGAAGGAAAAACTCGATGTTTTGCGCAATACGATGCGCAATTTCTACAGTCCCTTGAAAGATTGCGAGCCATTGCTCCGTTTTGTGTTCCTGACGGGTATCACGAAGTTCTCGCAGCTCAGCATCTTCAGCGAGCTGAACAACATCACCAACGTGAGCATGGACGAGCCTTACGCCGGCATCTGCGGCATCACCAAGGAGGAAATGTTGACCCAGATGAGTGATGACATCGACGCTCTTGCCGAGCAACTGGAACTGAGCAGGGAGGAGACCATCCAGGAGCTGAAAGACCATTATGATGGTTATCACTTCTGCTGGCCATCGCCCGATGTCTTCAATCCTTACAGTTTGTTGAATTGCTTTGCTGATGGCAGAATGGATGATTACTGGTTCGGATCGGGCACACCTACCTATCTCATCAATATGATGAGAAAGTATGAATTCCTGCCTGCAGATCTTGGCGAGGCCATAGAGGTGGGCAAGAAGGACTTTGATGCCCCCACCGAAACGATGACCACCATCGTACCTTTGCTTTATCAGAGCGGGTATGTCACCATCAAGGGATATGACAAGCCTACAAAATTGTACCTGTTGGCATTGCCTAACCAGGAGATAAGGGTAGGGCTATATGGAAGTCTCTTGCCTCATTATCTGACGGATAAGTCGGCGAAGGCTAACACGACCATTGCCAAGATGTCGGTATTGGTGAAGAAGGGGGATATGGATGCTGCCTTCTGCCTGCTGAACGACTTTCTGAATACGGTGCCTTACTGCGACAACACCAACTATGAGGGACATTGGCAGCAGACGCTCTACATCATGTTTGCCCTGCTCACCAACTATCGCATCATAGTGGAATCGCATACGGCGAAGGGCAGAATCGATATTACGATGGAGACGGCTGATACCATCTACGTGATGGAGCTGAAGTTCAACAAGAGTGCCGAGGAGGCTCTCGCCCAGATAGAGGCAAAGCACTATGCCGATGCTTTCAAGATGAGCGGCAAGAAGGTGGTGAAGATAGGCTTGAACTTCTCTGTGAAGGACGAGGTGAACAGCCTGGAATGGAAAATAGTATCTTGAATGAACATCCCCCATTCTTACATTGATGTAAGGGTGGGGGATGCTTTTTTGTTCAAAAGCGTTTGCTTTTCGTTCAATTTCTGTTTTTTCTTGCGAAAATGTGAGGGGGATTCGATGTTTATTCGTATTTTTGTAGGCGAATACATAAAACAACATCAAAATATAAAAGTATGAAACTGAACGACATTCTTTCTGAAAATTTTCAGGCTGCAGAATGGGAAGCTAAAGGTTATCAGCTTCCTCAATATGATATTGCAGCAGTTGCCAAGAAGACTCACGATGAGCCTACTTGGGTTCACTTTGGCGCAGGCAACATCTTCCGTGCGTTCCCTGCCGCTATCCTCAACGATGCTCTCAACACCGGTAAGTACGACCGTGGCGTCATCGTGGCGGAAAGCTTCGACTACGAAATCATCGACAAGGCTTATCGCCCTTACCATAACCTCTCCCTCCTGGTGAGCCTCCAGTCTAACGGCACCATCGAGAAGAAGGTGATCGCTTCTATCACGGAGAGTCTGAAGGCTGACAAGCAGTTTGGTGAGGATTGGGCTCGCTTGGTTCAGATTTTCCAGGCACCGAGTCTGCAGATGGTTACCTTTACCATTACTGAGAAGGGGTATTCCTTCAATGATGCCGATTTGGCTCGTGGTCTCGACGCTGTCTTTGCCATGGGTAAGCTTACTGCGCTCCTCTACGAGAGATTCAAGGCGGGCAAGCTGCCGGTTACTCTGCAATCTACTGATAACTGCTCTCACAATGGTGACCACGTGAAGGCGGGCGTGAAGGCGTATGCCGAGCGCTGGGTGAAGGATGGCATCGTGGAGGCTGACTTCCTGGATTACATCAACGATGACAAGAAGGTAACCTATCCTTGGTCTATGATTGATAAGATTACCCCTCGTCCTCACGAGAAGGTACAGGCGATGCTTGCCGAGGATGGTTTCGAGGACAATGATACCATCATTACCGAAAAGCATACCTTCACCGCTCCTTTCGTAAATGCCGAGGAAGTGCAGTATCTCGTTTGCGAGGATACCTATACCAACGGTCGCCCACCATTGGAGTTGGGCGGTGCGCTCTATACCACCCGCAAGACCGTGGACGAGGTTGAGACCATGAAGGTAACCACCTGTCTGAACCCATTGCATACAGCGATGTCTATCTATGGCTGCATGCTCGACTACACCCTGATTTCTGCCGAGATGGCAGATGAGGACCTTCGTGCCTTCATCCAGAAGATAGGTTACATCGAGGCGATGCCAGTGGTTACCGACCCAGGCGTATTGAATCCATACGAGTTTATCGGCACCGTTATCAACAAGCGTCTGCCTAACCCATTCATGCCAGATGCTCCTCAGCGTATCGCTACCGATACCAGTCAGAAGCTCTCTATCCGCTTCGGTGAGACCATCAAGAAGTATATCGACCGTGGTCTCGACAAGAGTAACCTGGTTTTGATTCCGTTGGTGCTGGCAGGTTACGCCCGCTATCTCAAGGCATTGGATGATAACCTGAAGCCATTTGAGCCATCTTCCGACCCATTGCTGGCAGAACTCCAGGCCATCGTGGCTCCTCTGGAGGTAGGCAAGGCTGATCAGGACTATTCTTGCCTGAAGAATCTCTATTCTCGCAAGGATGTGTTCGGACTCGATCTCTACGAGGCTGGCTTCGGCGAGCAGATAGAAGGCATGGTGA
>ERZ1026776.591-NODE-591-length-24334-cov-78.120845_pt1 | contig 24334 bp, 24 predicted proteins | sample MGYA00380125_ERZ1026776 | MGnify/ENA primary metagenome ERZ1026776 (study PRJEB33269, sample SAMEA4719761) | human gut metagenome | biome: human-associated habitat; feature: organic feature; material: feces | place: Cameroon | collected 2013-10 ...
TCACCATCGAGGGTCCTAACAAGGAGAAAATCGAGTTCTGCGAGAAGCTCTAATCTCGCAGCAGGCTTTTAGATAAAAAACAGATGACTATAACAATATAAGAAAGAGAAAGAGAAAGAGAGAGATAAAAACGAGAAAGTCCAGCTTGGAGCCTTTTGTTAAGAGAGGCATCCGAGTTGGACTTTCTTTTTTCATTTTCCCCAGAGGAATATGATGTGGTTTTCCTTGATACTTCAAGGATATTAATGATGCTCAGGCACAATGGCGAGATACACCAGGTCATGATCGGTGAGATTCTCCATATAATGAGCGTGGTTCATAGGACAATAATGCACCTGTCCCTGTCGAACTTCCTCCACGGTATCATCATAATGGAAAGTAGCAGTGCCGCTTACCACATAGATAATCTCGCAGTTGCCCTCATGAGTATGAAGACCAGTTGATGCACCCGGACGCAAGGTAGAATACATAATCTTCACCTTGTCATCCACATAGTTACGAGTATCGAGTTTACCCTGTCCACCCTTGAAGCCCTCCAAATGAGCCTCAGCAATCTTTTCGAAATCTATTACCATCTTTATAATGTTTATTGTTTAATATCTATTGTTTACTTGGCTTTCGCTAATGAAGCGCTGCTGCTACTTTTCCTTCGCAAAATACTTCCAGAGCGGAGCTGCCATCAGGCTCTGCCAGATTTCTCCCTTCTCCAGCATTTCCATCACTTCTTCTCTTGAGAAGAGGCGAATCTCAATATCCTCAGCCTGGTCAAGATGCTGAACATCCATGCGCTCCACATCCGTAGCCAGATAGCAATGGGTAAGATTGGTATGCGTACTTGGGTTGGCAGAAATCGTCATCCACTTCTGCCAGTTTCCGCCTCCGAATCCAGTCTCTTCCATCAGCTCTCGCTTGGCAGCCACCATCGGGTCCTCGCCCTTCTCTATCACTCCGGCACAGAGCTCATTCACCGTCTTCCCTATCGCATAGCGATACTGGCGAACGAAGACGAACTCTCCCTCCTTCGTAATGGCGATGGTGTTCACCCAATCAGGATATTCCAGCACGTAATATTCATCGATAATGGCTCCCGTAGGCAATTCCACCTTATCCACTCGTGCCGTGAGCCAAGGCTTCTCTATCAGATACTTCTGAGAGAGCGTCTTCCATTTCATATCTTTATCAGCCATATCTTTTCCTATTTTTTAAAATCAGACTTCTTCTTCATTTAAATTGATGGTGCAAAAGTACAAAAAAAGATTGAAAGGAGAAAAAGTTTACCTGTTATTTCTTTCGAAAAAAACATATCCTAAAACCTTCATGCCATTCTTAGCCCCTAATTTTAGAAGGTTTGACTCATTCTTAGCCCCTAATTTTAGAAGGTTTGGCTCATTCTTAGCCCCTAATTTTAGAAAAACTAGCACCTTTATACTTAATTATCAATACATTACGACACTCTTATACAATTAATCTAAACAAACTACATAGCTGGCGAAAGATGGCGGCATTACTTGCCGCCAAATCGCCAACCCAAGCCTAGCATCAGATTGTTAGGAGTCTTGAAATCTACCAGACTGTAGCCGATGTGCAGCATGGCACGTCGGCTCACATGAATCTTCAGGGCAAGCACCTCATATACACCCCTGAAATCGTTGCGATTGCCAAACAGATAAGTTCCGGCACCGAAGTTGATGCTGAAATAAGGCATGGCAAACTCACCACGAGCCGAAAGACCCAGACCAGCCTGAGTACTAAACTTATGATTCACCTCCTCGCCCCATGGATCATTCTCCCTGCTAGCCGAACGGTCGTACACACCATCAAGCGAAGCACCCAAACTCAGCCACGGGTTCAGCCGATACATCGGGTTGACATTGAATCCCATCACGGCATACTTGCCCTCCAGCAGATAGCTCGACACACCATCATGGGCTATTCCCTGCTTCCATGCACCATACAATACCACATCCGTGTAAAGCCCACGGCTATCCGGCAGTTTCTCCCGCTCCACCTTCGGCACAGCCAACGGTTGTCGGTTGATGTAATAAGCCAGTCCCAATCTTATGCCACCCGTATTAAGTCCCATGTTAGGATAAGTGGTGTTGCCATTAGAGAAATGAGTCAGCGAAATACCGGCATTCAGGTCGAGATATTTCGAAAGCATCCACTTCATATACAAATCAACATCAATATATGCCGTAGCCTTGGAGCCAATCACCTTGTTTTCAGGGTTGTTCAGCTCGTCATAGGCATTCCATCCAAACGCCATACCCAGGTTCCACTCATAGTTGAGCGATACCCTGCGGGATAGGTTCACAATCGGTGCCCCCTGAAACAGATACACGGATATCGGGTTCGCCAGCCACTGGTTAAACTCATGTCTAGCCAGACCCACACCCTGATATACCCCCTGATAGATGGAGCCGGGTCTCACCTCCTCCTTATTCATGAAGGCATACTTCAACGTAAAAGTCATGTCGTGATTCATTGTCCGGGCCTCATCATTCCCCCCACGCAGAAACTCGTTGGTATGGAAGATGGTAGCTGGCACCGCATCCAGTGCGATGCGGTGTATAGTCTTGCAGCTATCCTCCTGCGATGAGGCTGGCAACGCCATAGCAGCAAGCATGGATATAACCAATAAACTTTGTTTCATCATTCTTTCCAACACTCCACTATTAATCATTAAGAATGTTTCTCTCGCCAAACCTCCTCTGCCAAATATTTTTCGCTTCGACAATGTAGATCGGCAACACCCTCTTCCATCAATTGTATCGTTTCTGAATTATAAAACATATCCATCGCATCATCTAATGACACGTTATACATCTCACTAATTTCAGATATAATTCTAGCAAACTTTGCCTCAAGTATAGCATGCCAACCTTCATCATGCAAGATTGTATTGTTTGTCATAATCTTATACTTTCTTTAAATACTAAACAATTATCTAATAATTTCTGAGAACGAACACATAGTTGATTATTAGGAATTTCGAAAAAGAGTCGACGCAAAGCTTCTGCCTTTGTTATATCTCCAGCAAAAAACAAGTCAACAGTACGAAACACCTTATCATTAGCAATGCCACCAAGAACAACGTCATAATTACCAACAACATTTCCTTTTCGGCATGCAACAACAAAATCCAACCATTCCTCATCATATTTTTCAAACTCTTTAAGAGCATATGAAGACTTCATAAGCTGTTCGTCCAATTCATAAACATTGAGCCAAGCTTCTTTTCCTCTACGAAGGAAGCGTTGAGCATATTTAATCGCTTGTTCTCGCAAAGTCGTAATATAAAAGCCCTGACCAAAATCCAAGAACTTACGTGAGTGAAAAACATCAGGATGTTCTACCCTCACCATTGAAGCATGATAAACTCTCATGGGGCTAGCACTCCTTTCTCTTTCATGAAATCAATAAGATCTTCCATCAGATACTCCTTGCTAAAAGTATGGAGCACATCATAGCTTGGGATAATATAATCAGTAAGTATACCAGAAGTCTTTAGACGCTGATATACATCACGAGCATTCAATCCCAATCTGCGAGATAAGTTGCCAATGCAATATGTTACAAAATCAATATTATCACTATTCATAACTTCTGCTTTTTAATAATACCACTATTGCTACGCTTACAAAATCTATCCGATTAGTTTGCGCTATAATAAATCGCATTCTCATCATCTTTGCTGTTGCAAAGACCAGCATCAGAAAACAGACCAGAGAAACTAAGATCTTCATCTAGTTCAGGCCAATGAATTCCATAACGACTAAGAAAGAACCTCTGACGCTGTTCCGTTGTAGCCTTTGCCAGACGACTCCATCGATTAAAAGGATAGTTCGCCTTCCAACCATACGCAGTTTCTGCCCAAACATGAGCATCATCTACCCAAACTTTGTTTATTCTATAATGCTCCATAATCAAGTTATTTATCCCAATGCCAGTTTCCTAAGAGTATAAAGTTCCTCTCCTGAAGCCTTCTGTTTAATCTCTTCAAAAACCCCTTTACGCTTACTGATAGATAAGATTGAAGTCATTTCTTCTGTTGCTATTTCAGATAACATTTTGAACATCATTTCTGCAATCTCATCAAGAGCTTCCTTCTGATCATCATTAAGTTGCTGCTTTTCCCAAAGTTCTATTAAAGGAAAGTCTTCGAAAGTTATATAATGCAAATAAGCCATTGTATAAGCTATTACAGGAGCCTTACCATTCTTATAATTCTTATTTTCCTTGCGAGACTTCAGATAGTTATAAATTATCTGTAAACCGACAATAGTTTTGAAATAATTTTCATCAGGAACAAAGCCCGAACTAATAACTCCATTGATAAACGTATCATAAGTTGTTCCTGCACCTTTTACAGCTTCACCAGGTAGCATATCCCAACTCATACAAGCAATAGCCATATTCTCTTTCGTAAAACGGCATTGTTTTGGATATTTTGTCAAAAAAGCATCCTTCTCATCCTTTTTCTTTAGACGATTGCGCTCTTCCTCAAACTGTCCACGAATACGCTCGTAGTACCAATAGGTTACATCTCCTCTATCGTTTGGAATTACAAGTCTACGTGACAATTCTTGCATTGTTGTATTGAACTGTTCACTCACACTAAAATCTGCATCCTTTACTGCATTCTGACTATTAGAACTACGAGATATTTTACTTGCCAACTCGTTAACACTTTGCTGAGGACCAATCACAATGAGCTTTACTTGCACAAAGACACCAGTTAAGTGAATAGCTGAAGTTTCAGCATCCTTAGCACGAAAAATAGAGGCAGTTGTCTGTCCACCATTTACAATCTGAAAATTACGTATAGCTTTCAAGATACCACTCGACACCATATCGTTTGAAGAAATGACTCCTTCATTCATTTCACCCACCTGTGTAGCTTCGCCTACAGGAGTAAGTTCTACATCAGAAGCAATGGCTGTAATACCATTATTATATGCCAAGAACATCTGAGGGTTATTTCTCAACGTGTCTCTAATGTCTGCATTAGTATGCTTACGTTTTGTCTTCTTGAAAGTAAGCCAGTAACGCACATTATAAAGTAGCAAGTCGGTATTCCACTTTCTGTAAAGTTTATACAACAACTTGGCAGGAAACATCATCAACAAGCACTTGTATTCAGAATGATCAGTAGACTCCATTTGGATATAAGGAATCTTATACTGATAATCCTCATCATTTTCAAAGTCAATATCAATCTCTACATGGTTGGTTGTATCAGTCAGATTACCCAACAGTTTCTTTAAATCCCATATATTGCAATCGGTTTCTTTATCACGAATACGTATTTTCTTAGGTGCAGACTTTTTAATAGAACAATTTGAGATGATATAAAATCTTACAGTCTTATACAGATTCTTATTATTGTCTATCATCTTGCAAACTTCATAGGCCGGATCATTCTCAGACATATCTACAGCAGCATTTCGAATAGCTTTATCATAGAAGCCCTGAAGACGCGACCACGCATATTGCACATCAGAGTCGCTCAGAACCTTTACTTCGCTGGTATTGGTTTCATAAATTGTATAAAACAATGTCAGCACTTCTTGATTAGCACTTTCATTATATGCTGATATCTCTCCCAAGAAATTGCCAGAAGAATTTTTTATACTCGCATGGCACACCACAAAGTTCTCTGCTGATACCTTTGTGGCTATCTGTGAAAGAACATAACAGGTGAAGGCATCTTCTCGAGTACCTAACTGCTCTGTTTCTAAGGTCTGTATTGTCATTTTTTCCAATACATTCAGGTAACTATTTAGATTATCCATATTTATAATTGCTAGTTATACTTTTTTCAGTTTCAATTATCTGTATTTTTACATACAAGCCCATCCAAACTTTCTTACGAGTTCCGTAAACAGACCTTTATCCTTAACAGGAATATTAACTACGATGCTTTCCTTACCAGAAGTTTCCAGATAATAGCCTTCATCTGGCAAACGTTCTTCTGATATAGTTGTGCTTATTTTAGAATCCAGCACAAGACTATTATTAGAATACCTCACATCAAAATACTCCTGATTACCTTCAGGAGATAAGAACAAAGAACGTAAGTCCTTCTTTCCCATGCAAAAATCCTGCAATCTTTTACTAGAAATACGAATTGCCGTATATTTGCATTCGGGAGTATCTTCATACAACAAGCACAAATATAAGGTATCAAAACAATCCCTTGCGGTTAGCAATTGAGGATTGTCGTAGTACTCCAGTATGCTATCTACTTTTAATGTGGATTGTTTCTTATTCATATTTTTATTATTTTAGCCTTTTTAATATCAAATGCTTTACTCCTCCACCAAGAATAGTGAGAGTTTTTGAATGTCTTCTTTATTTTACCATCCATAGATTGCAAGCGCACCTCTGCAATATTGGCACGCTTAAACTTAGGGAGCTTCAATAGTCTTTTGGCATCTTCCAACAAAGAAAAGACGGATACAGCTCTTACTATACAATCATCTATGCCCTCTCCCTTAAAAAACTTGTTTGGTGCCAAGCGTTTTTGAGAGAAGAAGTCCTCCGATTCCGCAGGATTTCCATGTGATACACGGAAATAAGTGCCATCGCATTCAACTGAGTCAAATGGCGGACAACTCGGTGGCAATTCTTCAAACCATTGATATTCCATAATCATATTATTTAAAACACATGGCAAAGATAATATATTTATTTGATATCTACAATTTTTGAGCAGAAAACTTTTGCTAAACAACTATAATTGTGATTATCTATGTTAAAAATCATAAGAATCACTGCATTTTTCATTTACTTTTGATTATTACAGTCCAAAAATAACAATTTCAAACAAAGGATATGGACACATTAACTCATACGATTACTTCCCGATTTGCAGCTTAGCTCTTTTTCATGAAATATGCCACATTTCAATCTTACAAGTATTCGATCTCAAGACATTTTAGTTTGGTGACCTTCATCTGATGAACCCCACCAACTTTTCGATTCCATCAAGCATAAATTGAAAGAAACGGTGAAGGCTGCTGATAAGCCCCCACCGTTTGTTACTTTATTTCGTTGCTCTAACGAATATATAACATTACCTATTTTTATAAAAACCAAAAGCAGCTACAACAAGACATTAAATCTTACAGGCTCCTCTCCAGTACGTAATTTGTAGTCTTCATAAAGCATCTTCTGCATCTTGTCAACCATGGCCTTCTTTGTTGCCTTGGCAGATTTCCAACGTCTAAGCGCCTCTTCTCTTGTTAATTTATTCATATCCAATCCTCCATTATTAAATTATGAGCATTCAAACGACTGCAAAGATACGGATTATTTTTGAAACTAAAGCAACCCTATAATAAGTTTTTTTCTGCGAAAAAAGTATCAAAGTCTCATTTTTGCCCTCAAAATACCAGTTATCTTTCTGAAGATTAACAACTTAACAACAATGATACTTCTTAAAAAATGGGGCAAAAAGTATCATAGAAGTATCATGGAAGTATCATCATATTATGGTCGTACAACTAAAAGGTGTATAGTTGTACGACTATAAAGCTACGATTGTACAACTATAGGGTGTATAGTCGTACGACTAAACAGGTTATAACCGTACAACTAAAGGGGTTATAGTTGTACGATAACAAGGTGTTGCCACTAGGCTCGACAGAGGTGCTGACTGCAGTCAGCAGACCTGCTGACTAGGCTCAGCAGAGCTGCCGAGCCTAGTGGCAACAATGGAGAAGGTACTTCCTTGCACCCGGAATGATACTTTCTTCGACCCGGAATGATACTTTCTTCGACCCGGAATGATACTTTCTTCGACCCGGAATGATACTTTCTCCAACAAGAGAAGATACTCTTTCCAACCTGGCAAGAAGCTCTTTCCAACTCGTAAAGAGCTTATTCCCCACCTCCTATCTTATTCCTTCTTCCTCAATCGATAGAGCGTAACGGGGCCTTGCTTGGTGGCATACATGCGGGCTGCAGGCTCCTCGCAGAGATCATTCAACACCTTGCTGGCATGATAGCGGGTGACACCAAATTCACGAATCATATCCTTCACCGTGATATAACCCTGCTGCTGACAGATCTCCACTATGTCGGCAAACTCCTTTTCTGCCTCCTTCGGAGCAGACTTCACACCCCAATACTGACGACTGCAACCATTAGACCTACGACGCAACTTCTCCAGAAACTCCTTCGTGGGCTGAATCTCCAAACCGCAGATATCCACCTCGTTGGCTGGAATCAGGTCGCCCTCATGATAGGTCTTCTTCCACTCATTTCCCTCCTTATCCCTATGCTGCACCACACCCAGCTTAGGCTTGACGATAAACATATCGCCTACCCTCACCTCGTTGCCATCCGCCAGGGCATAAAGCGTCTCATCCTCCAGCGTTTCCAGGGCAGCTATAAAGGAAGAAACATTCATCGAACAATGATCGCGAACATGCTTCTCCATCTTCTCCTGGTCAATGGTGTCACGCTTCACAAACATCGGATGTATCTGATACTTACCGCTTTCGTCCTTCAAGGGCGTGCGATGCTCCAAATAATTGATTGAACCTGTTGCTCTTGCCATATTCTTAGTTTTTTGATATTTCTTTATATCCCCCATCTACTTCTCCGCAAACAAATTGGAGATAGCATAAAGAGGAATGATGTCTATCTTCTTGCCATCGGGACTCTCGAATGTACCAAAGTTTTCGAGAGAACAGCGGATGCCCATTTCTATATGCTTCTGCGGATTGCGCATCAGCGAATACATGCTGCTCATAGAACCCTTCACACCCGATTTTACTTCTATCGGAACGATGCTGCCACTGCGAGCTATCACATAATCCACCTCGGCACAAGTACCTTTGTTCATGTTTTGCCAATAGTACAACTGATGCCGCTTCTGCGGAGAAGAATATTTGATAAGTTCCAAGCCCGCCATCATCTCTGCCACATGCCCCTTGTCAACAAGATCGATGGAATCTGCCACCATCATCTCCTTGATGCTGTCGTCGATGTCATCATCTATTCCCAGGATGCCAAGCAGCACGCCAGTATCATGGATAAGATATTTTACTACCCGCTCGTTGATTTCAGCCCCAAGCGGCACCCCATTGGCATCCGTATGATAGGTCGGGATGATTAGCCCGGCATCCTTCAGCATCTCCAAAGCCACCTTTACTTCTGCCGAACGATATTGTCCTTCTACCCTACTGTAAACAAACTTGGCTCCTGCCTGATGCGCTACGCTTATGAGAGTCTGGCGCAAAAGCAGAGGATTTGCCTTGGCTCCGTACTTGGCAAAATCGTCCTGATAACCCTGGATGATTTCATTTACAATGTCACTGCTATAGCGATAAGACCCTGTCTCCGTGTAGGTTGCCACGGCTTCTGGCATTCCGCCAACCAGCATATAACATCGAAAAGCCTCCACCAATCTGTTATAGAATGCCTCGGGCAGCGGATTCGTAGGACTGCTATTTCGCTTGGTTCTGAGAAGCCCCTCTTGCCCCGTTGCCGTCAGGAATTCATCAAAAGACATCGGATAGACAAACAGTGAACTTACTCTGCCCACACCAAATGATGACAAATCCTTCAGAGCAAACTCCAGGAGCGAACCTGCTGCAATGACATGAAGTTCAGGATAATCTTCCTTAAAGAACCAAAGGCTGTGAATGACGTCCTCGCTCTTTTGTATCTCATCGAGGAAAAGAAGGGTTTCGCCCGGAACAACCGGCACATTAAAGAAGTCGGAGAGCTTAGCAGCAATGCTCTTCACATCAAGACTGCCCTTAAAGAATTCCATTACCTCAGGATTTCTTTCCACATTAACTTCCAAAAAATATTTGAAGCTCTTGCCCAAATGCCGAATGGTGCTCGACTTGCCTACCTGTCGGGCGCCCCTCACCAAAAGAGGTTTTCTACGAGGATTATCCTTCCATTCCAGCAAAGCCTGGTCGATGCTTCTTGACAAGTATTTATCCATATCTTTGCGTCTTTATGATTATACAGCTGCAAAAATACTGATTATTAACGATATATGCAATTTTTTTATGTTAACTTTGCTAAAAGATAGAGTTATAAATGGATGTTTTATGATAAAAGATAGAGTTATAATGGGGTATTTTGCGACAAAAGATAGAGTTATAATAGGGTATTTTGTGACAAAAGATAGAGTTACAAACCCTATCTTTTACTCTATTTCCTCTATTCTTGCCAACTCCCAGCCCTTGAATTGCATAATAATCTTATGAAGCGTTGTGCCCTGGCGAAGAGCCTCAACCCTTGGAGCATCGGCATATCGCCTAATCTGTTCCACGGCATCCAGCCATTGCTTCTCCGACTTCTTCATAGGGCTACCATCTTCCTTCAAGACATCCTTCAACTCTTCATCAAACTCCTTTCTGGAGAGAACCTTGAGTTCGAGGATGTAGCTGTGCTGACTGGCATAATGGGTATGATCAGGCAACAAGAAGAAATCACAATAGCCATGATTCAACTCCAATTCGGGAGCCGTGATGTAATAATCGTTGAGGTTCAAGTATGCCATAAAGAAACCTTGCAGGTTTCGCTCCGATTCTATTCCGTCACGCACAGAAGAAACCTTAGCGTAGGCATCAGCCATGAAACGCAGTCCTTCCTCCCATACACCATCATAAGCCATATCGTAATAGTAATCCGTCAATCTGTTGGTATCCACATACGACTTTGCCTGATACTCTTCTTCCAAATATCCGTAATACTGCTTGCGAACATTATTATTAGGAATGCCCAAAATCAACTTAGAACCACGTGTACCCTTGATGGTCAACATACCATAATAAAACAGCAAACTTGGGAAGATTTCAGCCTTCGGTATCTGATAGGCAGAGAACTGTTCCTCCAGTTGGGCAACAATCTGTCCCTCTTCCGCTATCTTGCGGATGATACCCTTGCGCTCGCCATCCAACTTATCGAATTGCAAGAGCTTCTTCATCTTGCCATAATCGGTCTTGGTATTCGGGTCTATCATCTGCCGAGGCATGATACACTTTCTCACCATGCTCATTGAGCACCACGTTAGTAAAATTATCATACTCATCGATGATAAGATAAAGCTGAAAATGATTTGCCTTGGCTGCATCAAAGATTATCTGCATCTTATCAGCATACTGTGTCTTTGCCTTGATTTCCTGAACCTTCTTCTCACCATAATATGCAGCATACTGCTCTGCAAAACTATCCAACTTGATGCAGAGATAGGCATTGAATCTTTCCTCCAAAACTTCTATCTTACCTGTAATCTGAGAAAAATCCAGGAACAGTACCTGGTAAATTCCTTGCAGGGATGTAGGATGCTGCCCTATCCACAAACTACCGAAGAGTTTTTCGAAACTCTCCTTCTGATTACAGTCATAGTAAGAGTAGAGCATACTGAGAAACAGGCTCTTTCCAAAACGACGGGGACGGACGAAGAAGAGATTGCGAGGCTGCTTCTCCAGCTCTGGCAAAAACATCGTCTTATCGACATAATATAGATTCTGACTCATCACCGTGGCGAAATCAGATACTCCGTATGGTACTTGTTTTACTTGCTGTTTCATCATGCTATGAAATTTCAATGTGTAATCCACTAAGCGCATTTCTAAAAATGGCACTTAGTGGGATTGTTATTATGCAGCCTTTCCATACTCATAAATACTGTCGCTGGCAAGGTCAATCTTGTCGTTCCAATATACACAAGTTCGGCTGGTATCCAACTGAGCTTGTTTAAAAAGGCCATATACATCCACTAATGCACGAAACGAAGGAAGCGTCTTGATATCATCCTTCACATCGTACAACACTTTATATCCATCATCGAATTCAACGAAAAGGATATAGTCATCGAGAACTGACATTTTCTTAATTCTTGGTATCATAATGGTGGAAGTTTTGTTATTATTTGTTTGTCCCACATGTCCTGAAGTTCATCAGAATGAAGTGAGAGCCATTCTGTTACTAACTCTTGAGCCTTTTTAGGTAAATCTCCTTCAAACATTTCAAATGTCTTGATATTGAATAAACCTACATACTCATTATAGATTGCATGAATATGGGAAGGCTCGTGCTCTTTTGGTTTAAAGAACATCTTTATGATGATTCCATAAAACCTTGCTATTTCCGGCATTTTTTATTATTCTTATAGTTACATGTTATATTACAATGCAAAAATAAACAAAATCATGTAAATCACCAAACATTTCTGCAACTTTAACTTTTCTTTTTCCATAAGGGAAGGACAAGCTGGGATTACAGATTCTCTTCAACATAGTATAGGAAATAATCTTATACGAAAACAAATAATCCCTGCCATAGGAAGCCTTTCCTAAAGCAGGGATTTTTCTATTTGGGAATAATCAAGAATAACGAAACCATCAGTCCTTTACTATTATTGACTATAAACTATAGTTCTATCAATCGCGAACTTTCTGCTTGCAAGGAGATATTGGTAAACAAATGAATGTCATACTCCATACCAATATGCTTACCACTATCAACATTCATTGGTTGAAAAAGGCATAGTGATAGCCATCAGACTCATAAATACGTGAGTCATCCAAAAGCCATTCCTCATGCCCAAATCCAATCTTGTTTTCATAGGAATCCCCATACTGAGACTTTCATTCGCTTCCCGAAGGTCATTCCCAGCCATGGGTATTCCAACATATTCTTGCAATTTTCTCCATATCGCAACTATTTTAATTGCAAACTAAATTCAACTCTGTACAGTCTTTCTGCATCAATTCATTTATTATAGCTTATTATATGAAATCGTATACAAGATTCCAGAGTAATTTTTCTTTTTATTATACAATGGAACATCCATATCCCAATCGTATCTAAAGTCATCGTCCGTACAGTCAGAGTTGCTTCTTCCAAACAAATTCCATCCATGAGCAATACCAGCGTCAGGACGAATACAAAGTTCCTCGTCTGCTGTTTTTATGGACATACAGCGTTCATGCTCTATATAGCCATAATCCACAATTTCAGGAGTTATGCCAGCTATCTCCCTGATTGCATCTTCCATGAAACTGTTTCTGGCAACATTGTCTCCGTATTCTCTTTCCAAGCCAATCCTTTGATTACCATAGGCATCACCGTTAGGCTTCTTAACATAGATATTCAATGAAACTATATTGAGTTGAAGTTTTTGCTGAACATCCGCAATGAAATGGGCCAAAAGGATGCAACCCAACGGAGTGACCAAATAACGGTCAGAATAGGTCACTGAAACATTCTTTCCTCTCATACTTAGAATAATTCTATCCCATTTTTCAGATTTGTATTTCATCAACTTTTCGCACAAATTGTTAACTCTGCAATCTTCCAAGATACGAGCGTCAAACATAATAGAGCCATCATCTGCATTCATTTCTGACAAAATATCGGACGGATTAATAGGAACATATTCCATCCGAATATCACTTAAAGAAGAGAACACATCTCCATCACCCCAATTAGCATTCAAAGAGACATTGACATTTTCACCAAAATACATCTTGCTCGTTCCATCACTGAACGTTACGGCAAGTAATGGTTTCAATGATTCTTTTAGCCCAACCTTTACATACTCGAACCTATTTTTAAACAGTGCTGCCATTAAAATAGCTTTAGACGAAGCGGAACATGACGATAACTGTATTTCCTTGTTCAAAACATAAGCCACCTCAACACTAGACAGAGATAGTTCACTCAACAATTTTCCATAAGGAAAATCATCAAGTTGCCAACTATCATACTCATTACCCACAAAGACTTTCAAAGACTTCACGTTATCATTGCGAGTAAGTTGGTAGAATTCCGTCGCAAAATCAGTTGTTACTGCGGAAGCATCAGGAATGTCAGACACGATTGACCCTGGGGCAACTCTTGAATTGCGCTCCATTTCTAACCACTCTAAAGCCTTTTGACGATTCAAGTAATTGATGTACCACTGAGACCTACGGTCAATCAAGCACTTGGTGCAAGAACGTTCACACTCACACTTCGCCAATGCTTCATAAGCTTTTTCCAACACCTTGTCTTTATACTCACGGAAAAGTGGAGAATAGCCAGCTCCACCGAGAGCCGTATCATAAATGAAGATAGAATGACTGGCCTCATTATAACCGAAATCAATCTCTCCATCATTTACACCCAACAATTCTGTCAGTTTTCTACTCAATACGACACCCAATGAATATAGCATTTCACTATCTCTTACTAAGACATTTGCTGCATCATAGAATTTAACTTCTACGAAATCTGTCTGATAACGACCAACAAGCAGAACATGTCTTCTAATAATTCTACCATTTGCCTCACCTCCAAGACATGGAAGACCTGTAGATAAATGCTTATGACCTACAAGGATATTATCTGAGTAATCAGGACTTTGTTCATACTCCATCCTACCACAATAAGGACAAAAAGCAAAACCAAAGGTACTTTTACCTCTATTATAGAACAATATTTCAGACTCGTTTGTAGAGCACCGCACAACCATTTTGGCAGCTGAAGTCTTTTCTTGCCATGGATCCATTTTCAATAACACAGGTTGAACAAAGCTCATCTCTCCTTGTGCATTCATTTTTCGAGTTGGCTTTGAGCCAAATGCCACGCTGAATGCTACAGGCTCAACCACTTCTGTAAAACGTTGCTCTGTAGAAATACTCATGTCCTTAATTCCATGCATTGAATTTTCCTTGCCGCACTTAGGGCAATCGTTCAAGACATTACCTTGTCGAATAACGGTATAACCACAATGCGTACAATTTTGCAGTACGTATCTTGTCGTATTATCATCATACTTCGTCTTCATTAAAATTCCAGCTGGCTGATATATCCATTCATTCTTCACAACTTGCTTGCCAGGAGCGTAGGCAGAAATGGCTTGGCTTAAATGCATAGTTGGAGAATTTTCTTCACTGTTCTTACCCAATACACATTGCACCAAACCTGTAGGTATGCCAGCACTTGGCAAGAACGAATATTCTGCCATATAAGTTAGGAGAGATGTTGAAAGAAAATTGTCCTTTTGATGCTGTACAGATCTTAATGCTGCCCCATTTCCATCTACTTCCTCTAACAATTTTATTGTTTTGTCCAAACTGTCTATGCGTGCTTGACATAGCCCACGAATTGCTATAATATCTTTTTTCGTAGAGAAAACAGCATCACTCAACGGAATGTTGTCCAACGCAGTCCCCTTCGCCAAGGCCTTGTATGATGTCTCAAGTTCATTTCTATTACCACCAATTATGCCATCTATGTGATTCAAGAACTTGTCATAATAGCATAGTCCATCCATTGTTACAAAGAAATCTTCCAACTTGGCCGTAACTCGTATTCCACCCTGCAATGACACGAAATCAGCAAATACCATAGCATTTACATGACGTTGAATCAACTGACGGCTTTCCAACTTCAACAAAGGTGTCTCGGTCAAATGCGTAATTGGATAATCAGGATGCTTCCAGGTATTTGCACCTATAGGGTTAGGGGCGCAAAAAGTCAGAGCCAAAGCTTTTGACTCATTTCTACGACCTGCACGACCTGCACGTTGCAGATAATTAGCGGATTTTGGCGGCACATTGTTCATAACCACCTCACTGATGCCACCAATATCCACCCCCATTTCCATAGTTGTAGAGCATGACAACACATTTAGATGTCCCTCATTGAACTCCTTCTCATATTTATCCAAATCTTCACGAGACTGCTGTGCAGAATGCTCAGCAGAAATAAAAATCGGTTTTTGGGCATAAACTCTCTCATGCAAACCTGTATAAACACCATGTTCTTTCTGAGAATATAAATTCCCATCAATCCACGCAGCGATTTTCTTGTCATCCAATTCTGTAGACTTAAATGGAAAACATGGGTAGTCAAAGGTCGTAGCCACCTTGAATCTATCAAAGTTTTCCTTTCCTATATATCCATTGATACGTGGACTATATCCTTTGAAAATTACATCTACAACGACATTGTCAATAGGACAAAGGTAACCTTTTTCTATCAATTGCAATTTCACCTTTTTTCCTATCAACTCCAACATATATCCCTTGTCTTCAGTATCTACAGGGGCAAGTATGTTTGATGTCAAAAATCCCCAAGCTTTATCCAAGAGACTATTGATGATGGCAACCTTACCAGCATCAATCTGCTCAGCATCATCATAACCTAAAACAGCACAAAGAAGAAGCACTAATCTGTTTTGGTCATCTTGTACTGTTCCATCCAGTCTCTGTTTCACAACTGGCCATTTACTCACAGGCTTCCCATTTACACGCTTATCAGAATCCTTTGGATAGATTTCTGACATATAGATATTCTGTGTCAAATAAGGCTTGACATCTCCTGCCATCATGTAATGTCTGCCACCACGAATAACATAGTCGATGCTGATTTTCAGAAAGTTTTGCCAATCTTCATCTTTACACCCCTTTGACAAAAGAACTTCTGGACATTTTGCTTTTTTCAAGTCAGGATATACTAATCGTACAAATCCCATGGTTTCCATAGAATTTGCTCGCTTTGGAATCCAACCAAATTGATCTATCAACAACGCTCTGAGATAAACAGTCGTGTTCTCTGCGCCTTTCCCCCCACGTGCCTCATTGATATGCTTATAAAGCTTTCTGAAATCAGTATTATTTTCCAACGTCGTACTAATCTCATCAAACGATACTTCTGGTGGTGCAGGAATAACATCCTTTCCACTTTTTTTTGCTTCAAGAACATCCATTTGTGTTTGAAGTAAAGGAGGTAAGTTTTTCTTTCCTTGCGTCTTTAGATATTGGTATAGCGTTTCTTCTTCTGGCGTTAAGCCTGAAGGTTCTATTCCTTCTAGCCTCATATCAGCCATTTTATGAAAAATGCTGGCACGAATCCAAGCACGTTCCACATCTTGATTTAATCCCATAGCTGTACGAGCAGCACCTTGTCTGTTATCGGTAAAAGTTATATATTTTTTGCCTTTATACAGAATTTCAGAATCAGTACTCTTTACCTCTTCCGCATTATCCAAGATAGTTGTGGCCAAGGCACGCCCCATCTGGGTCGCACTTGCTCGCAAATAATTAACGTGACCTAAAGAATTGCCACAATAAGGGCATAACTCCTTGTTGTTTTCCGAATGACGCAAAGACTCAAATACAGTTGCCTTATCTGCATCATTTGGAGCAATTTCTATCTTGTTTTTCTCATGATTAAAGACATGCTTTTCCACATGAGTATGATGACGCAAACAAGGCTTAGAAGGTTTTGCGAAATAGAAAGGCGTATATCCTGAAGCTTCTTGTCTTACCCTACCGTCATCAACACTAAGATCTTCGCTTGTTATAAGATCCTCATCCGTATCAAAGAACACACCATTATCCAAATCCACTGTATTTACATGCATTCGGAATCCTTCCGATGTGCTGTTTTCTCCTACGACAATCAAACCACCACATGAAGGACAGGTTGCGACCTCCAACATTTTGGACTTACAAACAGGACAATTAGAGTTCTGATAGGTAGTTAAGCTGCCTATCCCCAATCTAATCTTCTTATGTCGGCTGCACTCAGGATTCACACAAGCATACACGCCATTAATTGAACGTATAAAATAGTGGATTCTAGAAGGTAACAATGCCGCCTTTCCACCATCTGCTTTATTCAATCCATCGACTTTGTCACCCAAAGCATTTATTACTTCAAGTGATTTTACAGTGTCTTTACTTATAACACGATCCAATTGCTTTGCAATCTGCTTGGTAGAAAGCACAGGATTGGCATTCAGCTTTTTGCGAAGTCTCTCAATATCTGCAAGAGAAATCTTTGTCCCATATTTAGCATTTACGCTTTCTATTGCCACTGTTGCTTTGGCTGCATCCATTTCTGGAACGATTCGTTTTCCACCAATCACCACGATACTATCAGCAGGCTTACCTGTTAATTGTGAGACAAACGTCTTCAATTTTTGTTCAGCAGCAGGATCGTCCTCATCACCTATTGTTGCAGATGTTACGGCAAAGTTTACCTGATCAATAGTTACCCCAAAAGCATCAAGGACACGGCGCAACTGCAATGATAATTCCGCAGCAGAAGACCCCGTATAGGTATGGGCTTCATCAAGCAAGATCCATTTCAGTTTGCCTTGTGACTTTTCCAAAATAGCTTTATCCTCAGCACGTACCAACATGTAGTTTAGCATCGTCGGATTCGTAAACAACACCTGTGGAGGGGTCTCACGAATTTGTGGACGAGTTACCAATTGAGGAAAGAACTTAGAGGTAAAACTCTCAGTTCTTTTGCTCTTTTCAGTGTCACCATTATAAATAGCATAAGTGACTTTGTTGGGAAGTGCATTACACCAGGCATGAATACGCTTTTGTTGACTCTTCATCAAGGCATTGAGAGGATAGAGAAAAATAGCCTGAACACAATTCTTCTCTTTTCTGTTTGCTATATCTTGAAGAACAGGTATCATAAAACACTCCGTCTTTCCTGAACCAGTACCAGAGGTAACGACAATCGTTTTACCCTCACCAGACAACATTGTCATCCAACTCTTTGTCTGATGCTTATAAGGGAAACGACTCATAGGAAATCTCATTTCCTCATCTACCTTGTCACTACCCAAAGCCTCCACGAAAGAAGGGGATAGTATATGCAATTTTGTTGCATGCTCACCAAATGTTTCCTTGCTACTTTCCCAAGGAAATATAGATTGAAATACAGGTTCCGCCATCAAAGGTTCTTCCTTTGATAAAATATGGCGCATATATGCCTGTTCCTTGGCTTTACCTCTGAGCCAGAGAGATACCAAGGAGTCTATAAGCACTTTTTCTGCGGATGTATAGAAATCTACGTAATTCATATCTTATCTATCTAATGTATTAATATATTTAACCGTTTTGAAGAAAATGTCGCTATATGTCTCTTTGAAATACTTTCTGTAGAAATTGACAATACGAGCAAACTCCCTATTTTCCCAAGCGAACAAGTCTATGCGATTCTCTTGAAGACAAGTATTTTCTGCAGCACACATAGCAGCCTCCAACATAACCCTATATGAAGGCAACAATTTTTGATCCTGATTGTAATAAGCATTGCTCAATGAAAATTTAGCAATCGGCAAGTCTTTGTTCGTATCAGACAAACCATGTATTTTTGCACAATAAGCATTGATATCTGCAATGTTAAACGCTCTTTCTGCATCAATATTACCAGAAACAAGGAAAGCCGCAAAAGCTTGCGCTATGTCTGTAGACACTGTCGAATTAAACAATTCTTGCAACAGTTCCACCAAAGACTGCATTTTTCCAAACATTATAGGCTGTATTGCTTCAGGAACACTTGCCAAAAATTCATCAATACATTCCTCCCAAATCTTGGCAGGAATCCAATGAATTGCAACAACCATCTCTTGCTCAAACCTGTCAATATCTTGCAACAAGACATCCTTGTACTCGTTAAGCCACATGGCAATGACAAACTTTGCCAACAATTTGGAGTTGCGCCCAAGTGGCTTTAATCCATTATACGTTGGGAAAGGCAAATTATATCGACTACAGATGTCAAATGCCTTACATACACCTTTCCAATGTTTGCCCATCATGACATCATCATTTTCCAAAGCCTCACCCCAATCTTTTGTATTGCTTGAAGAACGTGCAGCTCTTTCTTGCTTATCGAAATCATAAGCCTCCCTATTGTAATATTTTGGAATCATCCTACGCTTTGCCTTTGGACCCGAAAATACAACGACCTCTTGTTGATTAAAGTCATCAGGGAATTTGAACAGATTCTCAGAATTATCTATTCGCTCCAATTTTACAACAAAGAAGTCTTCTGATGAAAGTTCATCTCCAACAGGAAACGCATAAACTTCCCCATCATAGAGAAAATCATCAGTATTTTCTTCAGTGCTGTCGATGACTCTTATCTTTCCATCTTCAATGGTTGACTCCAATACGAATTTTCTAATGAATATCTCTGTACCATAAATATTCATGGCTACGGAACAGGAACGGTCAAAACTATTAGCACCATACAGATTAAACATGCGAACAATAAGGTCATTATAGTCAGCAAGAGATACCAACCCATCTATCACCTTACTGCGCAAATGTTTCAATAAGCTATAATCTTCAACCTTATCAGAAACGTATGACACATCTATATTGCGTTTTTTACCATAACAACCATGGCTTACAACACAAAAGTTTGTCAAGTTAGCCAATGAAACAATCTTTCCATTTGGTACGATATTTCCTTTTATATCCGTAACGGTCACTCCATCAAAAGGAATGGCTATGGCCAAACGCAAAGTTGGATTCCCAGCACAGTAAAAACAGAAATCACATACAGATGGGGTAAACTTACTGTCCTTACTTCGCTTAACCATCCATTTGTAGATTCCTAATTCCGTAATATCAACTCCCTCTTGCGTATTAATCTTAGGAAGCATATCTGCACCACATGAGCAAATGATGTTCGTCGAGAAGACACTTTCATTATCAGAAGTAAACTTCAATTTTCCTATTGAATAGAAAGTTTCCGTAACAGTATGCCGATCGGGTAATTCCACACGAATATCAACCAATCCGCAAGGGAAGACACAGGAAGACTTCAAGCTACGCCATTTTATATAGTTGTCGCTCCTGAATCTATATTTTACTATGGAGTTGTGAACACGATTTTTCTCTTGGTCATACACACGAACAAAAGGTATAGTTGAAAGCAATTTATAGTTTGACTTTTCAACCCAAGAAATATAGTTGCCAGAGAACTCTACGGTATATGGTGTAAAGTTATTGGTCAACTTAACATCTTCACCAGTTTCAGAATTATGTAAATCCAACTCATCCGTAAATGCGTTATAATAGAGTTCTTTGTCACAAATGGTTATAGGCAAGGATTTGCCATTTTTCCACTCATGAGAAAATATTGCTACGTTATTCTCTGCATTGGCAGTTTCTGACATACTATAGAGATTGTCATCCAACATCTGGAATACCTGTGGATAGTAAAAGTTTGGAGGATAGCAACCTGCAATAGTCAAGAATAGTCGATCATCGTTGTCACATCTTACCTTCACCTCTACTACAGGCTCACCAGTCCACAAGATATCGCTATGCATACCCACTGTAATACGAGTATACACAGCATACAGGACATTACCTTCTTCGTCTCTAACATTATCTTTTCTCACATACTTACCTACAAGCGTTCCTGCAACAAACACATCGAAGGAATAGCACGTAGTTATATTTAAACCTGGTATGGAATCAGACGAAATATCCTTGACAACTTCCATATTGACGTAAAGTTTTCCTTGTCCCTGTCCAAAAGTTCTGAGCTTCCAATGCAAGGACAGAGGGCGTGTTTTGCGCTGAGCTTTAGCTCGACTATATGCGGTTTCCAAAGACTTGGTAAGCTCTGCGAGCGAGACATCTGTATCATCATAAGGGAGAAGTTCTTTTTCTCCCACGATGATGGCATGGGCTATCTGCATGGAAACATCATATATGTTTTCATTTCTAAAAGCCTTACCCAAATATGAAATACAGTTAAACTGCTGTATGATAGAACTATCCACCTCATTCCAGTCAAGATTGATTGAAGACAACTCGCTCACCAACTCTTTCAAGAATTTAGAGAAATAGCCAATATTGCCACTGTTCTTAATATAGTTGACAGGAAGTCCACCTTGATTCAATAGAGTACGGAAATACTCTGTACCTTTCAAAGAATGCAGGAATGCGTACCCATGCTTCTGCAAAGCTTTTCTGGCAGCCATATACAAGTCATCCCCCAAACGCCTATGCAAGCCTATACCCATAGCAACATCCTCTTTGGATGGGATAGTCCCCCGATAGTCTCTTCGCCACCATTCAGCATAGCACAAAGCGGCTTCCTCACCATATCTGGCGAGGTCGCTTGTATGACATCTTAGCGTTTGTTTCAAAGCTTCATACTCTTCTTCTGATAGCTTAAACTTCCACAACGGCATATTCTTTTGAAGTCCTTGCATTCCACGAGTCTTCAAAATATTAAAATATGCTGTATGGCTATATACTAAATTCTCATTGTTCATTGTCAACTCATTTTAATGTTGAACCTTAACCGATCAATCTTTGTGCGCATCTTCCGCAGCAAATCTGACCTGTCCTTCATCTATAGGCAACTTATATGGCTTCCCCCCAATCTCTCCAGAATGTAATATATTTGCAATTCTAACAATAGGGACTCCATCTTTACAAAACGAGGAACTCTGAAAAGCATTGCCTCCTTGCAAAGCCGCAACTTCTTCTATTTTTCCACTTTTCCATTCCCCCTCAAATCCTTGAAATCTTATTTTTGGTTCATTCATATCTTGTTTCTCCTTGTCATTTATTATTGTTATGTTTTGCCTTACCTTCATGCTGCAAATAGAACAATTGCTTCTGGCGTTCTATCTCCGTGCGAAGCTGTTCTTCTGTCGGCAGATAAGTCTTGTACTTTGTTGCAAAGAGATGGTCATTATCTTTGAGGATGGAATAACGTGCAATATCCTTGCTCGTCTCTGAACAAAGCACGATGCCGATGGTCGGATTGTCGCCTTCCGTATGCTTGAACTCATCATACATACGGACGTACATATCCATCTGTCCCACATCCTGATGGGTGATAGCACCAAGTTTCAAGTCTATGAGGACATAACATTTCAGCACGACATTATAGAACACAAGGTCTATGAAATAATCCTGTGTATCTGTGCGTACCAACTGCTGGCGTCCCATGAAAGCAAAGCCTCGCCCCATCTCCATCATAAACTCCTGCAGGTGGGTGATGATGGCAGACTCCAACTCTTCCTCAGAATAAGAATCATCCTGCTTGAAGTCTAAGAACTCTGCCACAACAGGGCTTTTCAATAGTTCAAACTGATGTGGTTCAGTCTCTGTCATAGGAAGCGAAGGCTGCACAAAATGACGTTCAAAGTATTGAGTGGAAATATTGCGGTCGAGCGTACGCACGCTCCACATTTCCTTTGAAGCCATTTCGAGATACCAACGAATGGCAGTAGAGTCTTCCACACGAAGAACTTTTGTTATATGTGTCCAAGTAAGATTTTGCAATCGCGATTGCAAAATTCGTATATCACTGATTGTCAAGTAGAATTGGCGGAAATAAGCCAAATTTCTTTTGCTAAATCCTTTACCATATTGATGTGTCAATAGCTCAGATAATTGTGCAATGATCTGAGCCCCATACTCAGCACGTGCCTCACCATTCTGTTCTTCTTCCACGATGCGTCGCCCTATGTTCCAATAGGTCTCTATCATCTTATGATTGACGGAGGCATAAGCTTCCTTCCTGCCTTGCTCTATGATGGAGCAGACATCGGTATATAATCTTGTATTTGTCAATTCATCCATAACTTAAAGCCTTGTTCTTTGGCGATTTTTATCAAACGCAGGCATTCCTCTTCCTCTGCAGTTCTCTTGCCTTGCCAGTAATCTCCATGTCGTTGAGTGGATAGCCCAGTCTCAAACACTCGAATATCGCTTCGGTCGCTATCTGCCTGTACTTTTCGCTCAAGCTCATAACATATTGCAGGGCATTCCGCCCATCTCTTAAATATATTGTCGATAATTTTTCTTCCATAACTCATCATTATTATAGTTTTTGCTGCAAAATTACGATTTTATTCTGAAATACCAAAAGTTTTCACAGCTTTTTTGGTGCACCCTTAACATTTGATTATAAATCTCAAAAATTACTAGAAAAGTTTGGCAATTTCGAATATTCAGCGTATCTTTGCAACAATAATAAAAGAAAGGAAAGCTATATGAAAACAAAAGACAAGAAAATACAAGTTCATACCATAGACAGCAAAGACATCGACAAGTTTTTCCCTGCTCATAGCGAGATTACAATGTCTCCACTTCCGAAAGGACACATAGCACGACTTGCTACCATCCACAAGGTTAAGGCTCAATAAAAAACTTCACGATGAAAAGCCTATTTTAGCAAATCACCAATAAAGATGGAGAAACATGGTTCTCTTTCAGTATTCCTTCACAAGAACATATTGAATTAGAGTAAGATCGTTTATTATCTATAAAAAATCCCTGCCATAGGAAGCCTTTCCTACAGCAGGGATTTTTCTATTGGGAATCATCAAGAATGACTTAACTGTCAATTCTTAATCACTAATAAATAATCACTAAACATTATTTATACTCTCCCCAAGCCTTGATGTCGATATCCTCCAGCTTGGTGGTGCAGAATGCATAAATAAACGCACTCGCCAGACGGCTGTTGGTAATCAATGGCACGTTCAGGTCGATGGCAGCACGACGAATCTTGTAACCAT
>ERZ1026776.593-NODE-593-length-24265-cov-5.606857_pt1 | contig 24265 bp, 20 predicted proteins | sample MGYA00380125_ERZ1026776 | MGnify/ENA primary metagenome ERZ1026776 (study PRJEB33269, sample SAMEA4719761) | human gut metagenome | biome: human-associated habitat; feature: organic feature; material: feces | place: Cameroon | collected 2013-10 ...
ATACGCACACATTTAAACAAAATGAGCAAAGAAGCAGTCAAAAAGGAGCATATTATGCCGCAAATTGTCAAAGTAAGCAGAGAAGAAGTTTGAGTAAAAAACGCTTCTTTAATAAATTTTACGGCAAAATAGACCGTAGCTGAGCAAAAAATCGGCTTGAAAAATATATCTTTCACCATAAATGAAGCACCTGTATTTTTAGAAATAATAATCATATTCCAAATTAGAATTATCAAAAATCCCATAAAATTTGAAATAGCGGCGACTGATATATTAATCGGCATTTTAGGTATAAGAACAATATTTATTATCACTCTTATGCCACCCGAAACGGCAAAGGGTAAAATTGTTTTTTTCGAAAGTCCGAGTGACTGAGCGCAAAACACACAGCTTGAGGCAAGGCAGCACGGCAAGACTGTTACAGCAAGATAAAACAAAATACCACTGCCGAATTTTGCAATATCGCCATTGGAATTGCCGTAAAAAAGCGACAATATTTCGCTTGGAAAAAGTGCAAGAACTGTTCCCGAAAAGCAAGAAAGAATGCTTGTATACTTTAAAACACTGTTTATAAGTAAATTGAATTTCGGCGAATCACTTTCATAAGCCGAGCTTATTGCAGGAACAGCGGTCACACCGAGCGCCATAACCATACCGGGAATAAGATTTTTAAAATCAAGTGCAGAGGAATAAATCCCGAACACATAAGTAAAAATATCACCGTCAAAATAATTATACGCTTTTGAAAGCACATTCTTGTCACAAAGAGTTAGGGCGTACTGAATTGACGAGGTATCAAAAAATTGAGAAACACTTTGAACAGCCGTTGCAAAAAGAAGCGGGAGAGAAAATGCGGCAAGTTCGTTATACATTTTTCGAGTAACCGATTTATCGGGTTTCGGCATCTTATAGTGACTGCCGACATAAGCGCTGACATAAACCCACCCTGCAAAACCTCCGAGGCTGACACCGAGCATAGAGCAAGCAGATGTTAAGGGATAAATTGCCGAAAGAGCCTGCCTTTCGTTTTCATATGTTGTACCCAAAACCGTGCCATACTCATAATAATTTGACATAAAACAGCCCATAGAAAAGCGGGCAAATAAAAGTCCGAACACCATTTTAAAAACCGCTTCAATAATTTGGCAGGCTGCGGTTGGTTTCATATCAATAAAGCCCTCGGCAAAAGAGCGCTTACCGGCGCCGAGGCAACAGAAAAAAACGCTCGGTGCAAGAGCAAAAATTGTATAAATACTCTTTGGCGACGAAGAAATAAGCTCGCTGTATGGCTTTGCGGCAACAAGCATTACAAAAAGTCCTGCCAAAGCCGCAAGAAAAAACAGTTTATTTCCTGCTTTTTTCAATCCGGAAACTTTAAGTTTATCGCCGCTTGCGTTATATTTACTGACAAGTTTAGACATAGCGATAGGGAAAGCGCCCATAGTAAGTGCATGAATAGGCAAGCAAAGATTATACGCTATTGAAAAATATCCCCTGCCCGTTGCGCCAATATAAGAAGTCAGCGGTATTTTATACAAGGCAGAAATCATCTTAACTATTACAGTTGACACGAGAAGCAAAAAAGCACTTGAAATATACTTTTCTTTAATACTCTTTTTCAATAAAATCACCCAAAGAAAAAATAAAAGAGCAACCAAAATGATTGCTCTTTAAAATTCCTGTTAAATTTTACTCGTCGCTGTCTTTAACCTCAACATCCTTTGCTTCAACAACCTCAACTGCCTCAGCCTCAGCTTCGGGCTTGGTATTGAAATCGGTTGAAAAAGCCTCCTTGGTTTTTTTAGCCATATTAGCCATAGACTCGTTAAATTCTGCCTTTGCCTTTTCAATCTCAACCGTATAAAGCTCAACCTTTTCTTTATTATCGGCAATTGCATTTGCACAGTCTGTAATTTCATCATCAGAAATTTCATCGCCTATATACTTTGCATAATTAAGCTTGCCGAATTTTTCATAAAGTTTTGCAAGCTTAGCCTTAGCATCAAGAAGTTCAACCTTTTTACGGCTGATTTCAAGCCTTTCGGCACTCTTTTTACTCATATTTTCAGCAACGTCTTTAGTTTTATTAAACATTTCTTCAAGCCTTGGATTGTTAAAAGCTTCGTCCATTGAGCCGAAAAGATCACTTAATTTTATAGCCATTATTACCACCTCGCACTCATTATATTACAATACGTAAAGCATTGCAATACCGTTTGCTATATTTAATTATTAGTTTACATAAAATTTTTCAATTAATTTTTTACGTTCAATAATTTCATCAAATCTGTCAATATATTCATATGGATATTTAAAGTTATATATGCGCTCAATTTTACCGGTGTCCTGATTTTTAAGCCTTGTAACAGCACCTGCACCGACAGCAAAAACAGAATGAGTTTCGTCCATCATATAAACATTATAAAGGCAATCCATATTATTCTTGCACCAACCGACGTTTTCCAAATTGCCGACAGACTTAGACTGGCGGTACATATAATAAGGATAATAGCCGCTTGACTTAAGGCAGAAATTTGAATATTCCACCATATCAAAGGTTAAAAGTTTATCGGAAATATCATAAGCATTCTCTCTTGTAACCATATAAGCCGCCGATTTCATTGCAAGAGTGTGAACAGTTACGCTTTCTGCACCGAGGGATACGGCAGTGTCAACACTGTTTTTAAATGACGAAAGTGTATCTTTTGGAAGTCCTGCAATAAGGTCCATATTAATATTATCAAAACCGCACTTTCTTGCAAGGGCAAAAGCATCAAGAGTCTGCTTAGATGTGTGACGTCTGCCGATAGACTCCAAAACTTCATCGTTAAACGACTGCGGATTAATTGAAATTCTACCGACGCCTGCACCCTTTAATGCCATAAGCTTATCCTCGGTTACGGTATCAGGTCTGCCTGCCTCTACTGTATATTCACGAAGAGTTGACAAATCAAAATTCTTCTCTATAACGTCAAACAGCCTTGAAAGCTGTGAGGCTGAAAGAGTTGTAGGTGTTCCTCCGCCGAAATAAACAGTTTCAAGCCTTAAGCCAAGAGCCTTTGCCACCTGCCCTGTTTTTTCAAGTTCCTTGCAAAGAAGGTCAACATAAGGCTCAAGAAGCTTATGCGTTTTCTCGATAGAATGGGAAACAAAAGAGCAGTAAGCACATCTCGTTGGGCAAAACGGGATTGAAACATAAAGCGAGAAAGAATTGTGAGATGACAGGGAAATGATTTTATTTTCGTGGTGCATAACTTCAATTGCCAAATCTGTTTTTTGGGGCGTTGCAAGAAAAGTATTGATAAAATAATCTCTTGCCGCTTTTTCGCCCATTTCGTCAGCGAAGCGATGCATTAGTTTAGCGGGACGAACGCCGAAAAGGATACCCCACGGCGGTTTAAAACCTGTAAGCTCACTCAACACATTATAAAGCAGAACGGACATCTCGGTTTGAGCGTCCTCATTTTCTTTTAAAATATGTGTTTTAGAAATACTTTTATCAAAAAGGCGGGCGCAAACGGAAAATTCATTCCCTTGCGCCTTAGTTTCCACCTCAATATTATCCTTGCCGCCGTCGTTAATCTTCTCCCAAGGGAAAAAGACAGTGCAAAGATTTTTCATATCATATATAAAATCGTGGTTAATTACTTTTAAAATCATAAATTATGCCCTATTCAAAAAAGGATTATTTGCACGTTCAAAATCGAGTGTTGACTGACGGTCGTGACCGGGATAAACGATTAGATTTCCGTCAAGAGAAGCGATTTTTTTAAGGCTTTGCACAATTTCAAGCGGTGAACCGCCGGGAAAATCAGTTCTGCCGCAGGAGCAGAAGAACATAGTATCGCCTGTAAATATTTTGCCGTCGCACACATAGCAAAAGCCGCCTTTGGTATGCCCCGGAGTTGCAATAGCCTTGATTTCACTTTCGCCCAAAGTGATAACGTCACCGTCAAAAATCAAAATATCAGCCTCTGTATTATTTTGCACACCGCCGCAAAATGCCGCAAGGCTTAACTTTGACGAGGTAAGCATAGGCTCATCCTCTTTTGAAATCACAACCTTAGCGCCTGTTTTTGCTTTGACGGCTTTAACTCCGCCGATATGGTCAAAATGACCGTGAGTAAGCAAAATATATTCAAGGTCAGCTCCTTTGATAAAATTCATCATTTTGTCGCTGTCCTCTGTGCAATCGACAAGTGCGCTTTTATTGGTTTTTTCATCTGTAATAAGATAGCAATTATTTTCAATAGGGCCGAATGTAGCCGATTTAACACTTAGCATTATTTTAATTCCTTACTGTCTAAAATTATGGTAACTGGGCCGTCGTTTAATAAGTCAACCTTCATATCAGCGCCGAAAATTCCTTTTTTAACGGATTTTACACCTGATTTTTCAAGTTCGTCAGCAACGTATTCATAAAGCGAATTTGCTGTATCAGGCGGTGCGGATTTTATAAAACTCGGCCGCCTACCGTGCGAGCAATCTGCGCAAAGGGTAAACTGAGATACAAGAAGGATTTCGCCAAACACATCAAGAAGTGATAAATTCATTTTGCCGTTTTCATCTTCAAAAATCCTCAAAACAGGGATTTTTTTAATAAGTTTATCAGCATCTTCCTTGGTGTCACCGTCCATAACGCCGAGTAAAATCATAAAGCCGTTATCTATTTTGCTTATTAGTTTTCCGTCAACGGTGACAGAGGAATGTTTTACTCTTTGAATTACTGCTTTCATAAATTAAAATGCCGACCTTTCAATATGATAAACACCCTCAATTTTACGAAGGGACTTTTCGATAGAATCAAGATGTTCCTTTGAATTGACCGTAATGGTCATAGTAGTTAAGCAATTGCCCTCGCTGATAGGACGGGCATTGATAGAATGAATTTTAATGTGAGCCGTAGCCATACAAGCGGTTATATCAAGCACTACTCCGTCACGGTCAATAGCATAAACGTCGATTGTTGAACAAGCGTCAACTTTAACGCTGTTGTCCCAATGAGCTTTAACCCAACGTTCAGGCTCCGGGCAATTTTTCAAATCATCAGGTACGTTTACACAGTCCTTTCTGTGAATCGTAAGCCCTGTTCCACGATTGATAAAGCCGACAATTTCCTCACCGGGGATAGGAGAACAGCAACGTGCCATTTTAATAAGGCAATTATCTATTCCCTCAACCACAACACCTGAGCTGTCCTTAGAGGTACGAGGCTTATCAAGAGTATTTGTTGTCGCAACGGCAGGCTTAGGAGGCTCTTCCTTTTGCACTCGCCAATTGCGGTTAAATTCGTCCTTAATACCCGGCATAAGGCGGGAAATCTGTATTCCGCCGTAGCCGACAGCGGCATAAAAATCGTCAATATTTGTAAAATGCTGCCTTTCAGCAATACGGGTAACGAATTTAATATATTCCTCACTATCCTCAAAACGGATAAAGTTTCGCTTAAGCTCACGTTCAACCTCAGCCTTACCCTGAACAATATTTTCGTCACGCTTTTCCTTTTTAAACCAAGAGCGAATTTTACTTCTTGCCTCGCCTGTTGTAACAATCTTAAGCCAATCACGGCTTGGACCCTTGCCCTGCGCATTAGAGGTTAAAACCTCAACAATTTCACCTGTTTTAACCTTATAATCAAGATGAACGATTTTGCCGTTTACCTTAGCGCCGACCATTTTATTACCGACGGCGGAATGAATTGCATAAGCAAAGTCAATAACCGTTGCTCCTTTAGGAAGCGCCTTAACGTCGCCACGGGGAGTAAATACATAAACCTCATCGCTTGATAAATCGCCTTTAATTGTAGTAACAAGTTCCTCAGGAGTATCGGTTTCGTCGCCGTGCTCAATCATACGGTGAATCCACTCAAGTCGGGAATCAATACTGTCCTTACCGCCCTTGCCGAGCTTATATTTCCAATGAGCGGCGATACCGTATTCGGCAGTACGGTGCATATCCCATGTACGAATTTGAATTTCAAACGGAACGCCCTTATCTGAAAGCACGGTTGTGTGAAGCGACTGATACATATTAGGCTTAGGCATTGAAATATAGTCCTTAAACCTGCCAGGAAGCGGCTTAAACATATCGTGAACAATACCAAGCGCATTATAGCAGTCAATCATTGTATCAACAATAATTCTTACTGCATAGATATCAAAAATCTGTTCAAAATCCTTACCTTTTATATAAACCTTACGAAAAATTCCGTGAACTGATTTAACACGTGAGGTAATTTGAACGTGTTTCATAACAGGAGTAATTTTATCGCTTATCTGCTGAGTTATATCTGCAAGGAATTTTTCACCCTGCTCTTTTTTCATAGATAAGTTTTTTTCAATTTCCTTATACGCAATAGGGTCAAGATAATAAATTGCCAAATCCTCAAGTTCTTCCTTAATAGGACGGATACCTAAGCGGTGAGCAATAGGAGCATAAATTTCAAGCGTTTCAAGGCTTTTTTCCCTTTGCTTATACGGCGGCATATGCTGCAAAGTACGCATATTATGAAGTCTGTCGCAAAGCTTGATGATGATAACCCGAACGTCCTCATTCATTGCAATAAACATTTTTCTTATATTCTCAGCCTGTACTTCTTCCCTTGTAGAAAGCGGAATTTGACCGAGTTTAGTTACACCGTCAACAAGAAGCGCAACCTCGTCGCCGAACTCCTGCCTGATATAATCAAGGTCATACTGCGTATCCTCAACCACATCGTGCAAAAGTGCACCTACAATACACTCATTGTCCATTCCGAGCTTATAAAGAATTTCGGCAACGGCAACAGGGTGCATAATATAAGGTTCCCCCGAACGCCTGCGCTGATTTTTGTGAGCATCACGTGCAAGGTCATAAGCTTTTTTGATTATTTCACTGTCATATTGCGGATTTTTCTTTACATCTTCAAAAAAATCATTAAAGCCGTCGTCATAATCATCCGTATATACACTTTGTTCCTCGTTTAGCAATTATAATCTTCCCTTCAAAACCGTAAGAGTATCAGTTCTCTCAAGGTTTGCTTTAGTTTTTACATCATTTAAAGTAATATTACCCTCACGCTTTATCAGCCCTGCCTCCTCAAACGCATCAAGCGCAAAAGCAAGCTGACCGTATGTAAGGTAATTTGCAAGCTCGAAATATAAATCGTCAAACGTGTATTTATATCCCTTTTGGCTTTTTAAATATTTATAAACAACAGCGCAAATATCCCTGTTAGGATAAAGCTCTGTTTTATTTTTCTTTCCGAGTTTAAACAGGAGGTAGTCATTTTTTTCCCGATAATATTTATCAATATCAATTCCCGATTTTCTGAAATCAACTATTTGAGCTGAAATATAATATTTATTTTTAAACGTGCTTTTTGAAAGCTTCACGGCGAAATCGAGAGTATCGCCGATTTTATGCGGAAATTCGTCAAGCGTAGTCCTGAATTTAACCATACGTACGCTTTTTCCTTTTTTAGCGGCCTCAATTTTTAAATGCTTACCGTCACCGATAGCGGCAACGTTAGTCAATATCAAATTATAAAGACCGAAAACAGGCTGTGCGTTATCCGTTCCGTAAGGCTCTAATTCAGCCAAATTATTAACCAAATCAAGCGTCAGATAATAAGGAGAAAGCTTGCAGTCGATTTTGAGCATCTGAATCGGCATAACGGGATAATTAGCTTTTGCAAAATCGTTAATTCTTTTCCTGAATGCCGCTATATCCTTAACATTAAGCCCCATACCTGCTGCAAGAGGATGACCGCCGAAATGAGTTAAAATATCCGAGCAGCTTGAAATCGCTTCAAAAATATTAAAGCCGTCAATACTTCTTGCAGAGCCTGTTGCGTTTCCCTCGTCATCAATGCCGATAACTATTGCCGGCTTAGAATAAAGTTCCACAAGGTGTGCGGCGCAAATACCGATAACACCCTTATGATAATTATGACCTGCAACAACTATAACTCTGTCCGTTTGATAAGCCCTGTCATTAGACATAATTTCGGCAATATCCTTATCAATCTTTTCCTCAACCTCGTGGCGGTGAGTATTTTCAAGATTAAGCTGTTCCGCTTTATATTCTGCTATTTCATTGTCCTCACAAGTGAGCAAATCGACAGCAAGATCAGCCGTATCCATTCTGCCTGCCGCATTTATCCTTGGGCAAATTTGAAAAGCTACGTCAGTTGCGGAAAAATGCTCTGCTTTTGAATTGGTGCTCTTTTTAAGAGCAGAAATACCGATTTTTGCATCTGTATTGATAAGTTTCAATCCTGCCTTAACTATCGCTCTGTTTTCATTTAAAAGAGGAACCATATCGCCGATTGTACCTATAGTTACATAATCCGCATAATCCTCAAGCAAATCCTCAACATCGCCGTCATACAGAGCGCACGCAAGTTTAAAAGCAACACCTACTCCGGCAAAATCACGAAATTCAATTTCATTATCCTCTCTGTGCGGATTGATAACAGCCTCGGCACGTGGAAGGTTTTCACCTATTTGGTGGTGGTCGGTAACAATAAGCTGCATACCGAGAGAATAAATATATTCTGCTTCTTCAATTGATGAAATACCGTTATCAACTGTTATAATCAAATCGGTACCGTCAGCTTTAATTTTATCAATAGCTTTAAAATTCATTCCGTAGCCGTCTGTTGCTCTGTTAGGGATATAGTAGCTTACAAAGCCGCCGAGAGCGCTTAAAAAGGTATAAAGCAAAGCAGTTGAAGTAACGCCGTCGCAATCATAGTCGCCGTAAATGCAAATGCTTTCTCCGTCGTCAAGAGCACGATTTATGCGGTTTACCGCCTTATCCATATCCTTTAACAGATAAGGCGAAGAAAACCTGCACCCGTCGGACAAAAATTCCGAGGCTGCAAGCTCATCATCAATTCCTCTTGAAACCAGCAAGAAAGCAACAAAAGCGTCGATATTCAGTTTTTCACTCAATGCAGATGCCTTAGCCTTGTCTATTTCTGCGTTTACCCATTTTTTATATGACATTATGAATTTTTATCTACCACGTGAAATTTTTTCAAATTGCCTGCCTTTTCGGCACGCTTTCTAAGTTCCTCGTCAACATCGTCAGGAGTTATTCCCTCATTTGCCATCATAACAAGGGTATGGTAAATAAGGTCGCAAATCTCTCCGACTGTTTCGTCCTTTACTCCATTTTTGGCGGCGATAACCATTTCAGTTGACTCTTCGCCCACTTTTTTCAGTATTTTATCAAGTCCTTTTTCAAAAAGATAGCAGGTATAACTACCCTCCTGCTGTGCTTCTTTTCTTTCAAGGATAGTTTCATAATCGTTTCTGATATAATCCATTTTTATTCTCCGTTATTTTCAAGTTTAATTTCGTTAAAAAAGCAAGAGTGATTGCCCGTGTGGCAAGCCGCACCCGTTTGTATAACCTTAACTAAAAGCGTATCATCATCGCAATCGCCGTGAATAGACACAACTTTTTGAAGATGACCCGAAGTTGCACCCTTATTCCAAAGCTCCTGCCTTGAACGTGACCAAAACCAAGTATATCCGGTTTCAAGCGTTTTTTTCATCGACTCACGGTTCATATAAGCAAGCATAAGCACCTCATTTGTGCCCTCTTCCTGAACTATTGCAGGGATAAGCTCGCCTTTTTTAAAATATTTTTCTATATCAATCATTGCATGCCTCCACTGCCTGTCTCAAATCAAGAGTTCCCTCATAAATGCTTTTGCCGCAGATTGCGCCGTAAAGATTTTTACTTTTTAATTCAAGAATATCATTTATATTTGTAACTCCGCCCGATGCGGTAATGTCGCAGGAAACGGCATTATTAATTTCAACAAGCTGTTCAACATTAGGACCCGTCAGAGTACCGTCACGTGAAATATCGGTAAAAATAATATTTTTAACGCCGACATCTTCCATTCTTTTTGCAAGGTCGGTAAAGTAAACGTCGCTTTTTTCAACCCAGCCCTCGGTTGCGACATATCCCGATTTTGCATCAATTCCTACTGCGATTTTGCTTTCAAATTCTTTGACTGCTTCTTTTACAAGTTCGGGATTTTTAAGTGCGACAGAGCCTAAAATAATACGTGAAATTCCATTGTTAATGTAAAAATCAATATCTTTCATCGTTCTTATTCCGCCGCCGAGTTCAACCTTAAGCCCCGTTTCTTTTGCTACATCAATAAATGTTTGGGCATTGACGGGTTCTTTTTTAAGCGAGCCGTCAAGGTCAACCATATGCACCCATTTGCACCCTGCCTTTAAAAAGCCGAATGCGGTTTCAACGGCGTCGCCTGCCACCTGATGAGCAGTGGAAAAATCGCCCTTAAAAAGCCTGACGGGTTTGCCGTCGATAATATCAATTGCAGGAAAAATAAGCATATTAAAGAACTCCTTTTGTTGAAAGCACTGCGCCGTTTTCATTTTGCTTTACGGCAACTTTAAGTGCGTGAGCCACGGCTTTGAATATTGCCTCAATCTTATGATGAGAATTAGTACCGTAAGCAACATCAATATGAAGCGTGATACCTGCATTCATTGCAAAGGCTCTGAAAAATTCCTCTGTCATACAGTTTTCAAAATCGCCGCATTTTTCCTGCTCAAAGTTTGCGTTAAAAACAAGAAAAGGTCTGTTTGAAATATCAAGCACACAATTAGCCAAAGCCTCATCCATAGGGATTGAAAAAGAACCGTAGCGCTCAATGCCGCTCATATCGCCGAGTGCCTCTTTAAAAGCTTTGCCGAGCGCAATGCCCGTATCCTCGACCGTATGGTGAGTATCAACCTCTAAATCACCGCTTGCCTTAATTTTTAAGCCGAAGCCGCCGTGAACGCCGAAAGCCACAAGCATATGGTCAAAAAATCCGATGCCTGTTGACACCTCAACATCTCCGCCGTCAAGGCAAAGGTCAATTTTTATTTGCGTTTCCTTAGTATTTCTTTCAATTTGAGCTTTTCTCATATAAGTACCTCTAAAATATTATTCAAATCTAACCTTAATTGAATTAGCGTGAGCCGTAAGCCCCTCTGTATCTGCAAGCTTAACTATATCGTCCTTTGCCTTTTTAAGTTCATTTTCGGTATAATAAATAAACGAACTTTTCTTAACAAAGCTGTCAACCGACAAAGGTGAGAAAAATCTCGCCGTGCCGCTTGTCGGAAGAACGTGGTTAGGACCTGCAAAGTAGTCACCGAGCGGTTCGGGAGAGTAATTGCCGAGGAATACACTTCCGGCATTATCAAGCCTGCCGATATATTTAAGCGGCTCTTCAACGCACATTTCAAGATGCTCCGGTGCAAGCTCATTTGCAAAATCAATAGCCTGGTCAAGATTTTCGCAAACAATAATTTCGCCGTAATCGTTAAGCGATTTTTCTATAATTTCCTGTCTTTCAAGGAATTTAATCTGCCTGTCTATTTCTCTTCCTGTTGCTCTTGCTACTTCCATTGAAGTTGTAAGTAAAATTGCAGACGCTCTTACGTCGTGTTCTGCCTGACTCATAAGGTCAGCGGCAAGAAATGAAGGCTTAGCGCTTTTATCGGCAACAATAAGAATTTCACTCGGACCTGCAATCATATCGATATCAACAACACCGTAAAGAAGCTTCTTTGCAGTAGCAACAAAAATATTACCGGGGCCTACAATTTTATCAACCTTTGGTATCTTTTCAGTTCCGAAAGCCAAAGCGGCAACAGCCTGAGCACCGCCAACAAGGAATACCTTATCGACACCTGAAACAGCGGCAGCAGCCATAATATCAGGATTCGGATTACCGTCCTTACCCGGAGGGGTAACCATAATAATCTCTTTAACTCCGGCAATTTTAGCGGGGATTGCATTCATCAAAACAGATGACGGATAAGCAGCAGTACCGCCCGGAACGTAAATACCTACTCTGTGAAGCCCACGTATTCTTTGCCCCATAATAACGCCGTTTTCCTTAGTGGTGAGCCAAGACTGCTGAGCCTGACGCAAATGAAAATCGTAAATATTATTTTTAGCCTTGATTATGGCATTTTTAAAGTCCTCGTCAACCTCATCAAGATAAGAATTAAGTTCGTCCTTTTCAATCACGGTCTTTTTAGGTACCATACCGTCAAATCTGACAGTAAATTCCCTTACCGCTTCGTCACCCTGTTCTTTAACAGAATTTATAATTGTAGTTACGGCTTCAACGATTTTTTCATCGGTTTCACCCGAACGCTTTTTTAAATTTTTAATCAGCTCATACTCGTTTTTGCCGTTTGCCTTTGTAATATTCATCACTTATACCTCTTTATATCAAACTTTAGATGCAAGTTCTAATTCGTTTAAAAATTCCTCAATCTCTTTTTTACGAAGTTTCATAGAAGCCATATTGACTATTACCCTTGCGGAAATCGGCATAATTGTATCAACAACCTCAAGCCCGTTTTCCTTAAGAGTTGAACCGGTTTCAACTATATCGACAATTCCGTCTGCAAGCCCCAAAAGCGGAGCAAGCTCAACACTGCCCTCAATTTTGATAATATCAACATCCATACCCTTAGACTGAAAATATGACTTTGCAACCTTAGGATATTTACTTGCAACAACCTTTCTGCGATGGCCTGAAAAGAAATCCGTCCCTTTAGGGCACGCAAGAGCAAAACGGCACTTGCCGATATTAAGGTCAATAACTTCATAAAACGAATTGCCGTGTTCAACAATAGTATCCTTGCCGACAATGCCGATATCGCAAACGCCGTGTTCAACATAAGTTATAACGTCAGGCGCTTTTGAAAGCACTGCCTCAAAATCTCCGACAGGAAGAATAAGGCGTCTGCCTTTATTTTCAAGTTCGCTTGTATCAAGCCCCATTTTTTTGAAAAGTGAGATTGATGATTTTTCAAGCCTGCCTTTAGTCAGCGCTATGCGAATAGGTCTATCAACATTAATTTCCTCTCGCATAACGTCGCAAAGTGCATTAACATTAACACCGAAGCCGACAGCCGGAGCATCAAGCCCAAACTCGCCGATAAGATTATCATATCTGCCGCCTGAAACAATGGTAAGACCGCTGCCCTCTGCATATCCACGAAAAATAACGCCTGTATAATAATTACTTCTGTTTACAAGACCGAGGTCAATAGTGATATTATCGCCAAGCCCCATATTGCAAAGCTTTTCATAAACGTTTCTTAAATAGTCAAGCGCTTCGTTTGATTTTTCATCACTATAAAGCTTCTTTGCTTCATCTATAACACTTACGTCGCCGAAAAGACGTGGCAGTTTTTTAATAACATCTGCCTCACGGCTGTCATCAAACTGAGCAAGCATATCACCCAAAGCGGCATAATTTTTGCCCTCAATAAGTTTGCAAATATCAGCCTTTTGAGTTGAAGTTATATTCATTTTATTAAGAATTGATTTAAAAAATCCCGCATGGCAAAGTTCAAGTTTAAATGAGGAAACATTATTTCTTTTGAGTGCCTCATAAGCCATGGAAATAACTTCAATGTCAGCCTCAATACTGCCGTCGCCGATAAGCTCAATACCGCTTTGCTCCGTTTCGTCAGTTCTGCCGGCAAGGCTTTTATTGCGAACATAAACGTTCTGATTATAATAAAGCCTTACAGGAAAATCCTCTTTAGAAAGGCGAGTTGCAACAAGACGTGCAATCGGCGCTGTATTATCGGGGCGAAGAACAGTTGTTCTGCCTTGAGAATCAGACAGTTTATACATTTCCTCAGCCTCAATACCGAGATCATTTTCAGCAAAAACGTCGTAAAATTCAACAGTCGGAGTCATAACCTTACGGTATTTATGTTCCTTAAACAAAGCTGAAAGGATTGCTTCAACATTTCTTCTATCGTCACATTCCTCAAATAATAAATCTCTTGTTCCTTGCGGAATGAGCTTTGAATATCTTTTCATAACAATAAATCTCCTGTCACTTTAGCGTAGTAGAGTGTTAATATGCTAACATACTACAACGTCAATGTCAAGATAAATTAATAAATTTTTATATTTATTACATTAAATAACGGATTAAAAAAGCGAAATTTGGTTAGATTCAGGCATATCGCCGAGCGCACCTGCATTTTTAAGTGCCTCGCAAACGCTCTTGCCGACACCTGCTCTTGCCATTAAATCGTCATAGGACAAGAAGTCACCGCCGCCGTCCTCACGTGCTTTTGCAAGAGATATAGCCGCATTTTCGCCTATACCGTCAACCGCACCAAACGGAAGCCTGATTTTTCCGTCCTCAATCTTGTAAATTCTTGCATCGGATTTATAAATATCGACAGGTAAAAATTCAATACCTCTTGCAAGCATTTCAATAACGATTTGAAGAACGATATATGTACTCTCGTCCTTTGCGGTTTTATCGTTGCCCTTAAGCTTAATCTCCTCCATTTTCTTTTTAACAGCCGCCTTGCCCTGAACTGCCGCAACAGCGTCAATAGCACCGCCACGAACCGTAAAGTAAGCGGAATAGAAATGGATTGGCTTATGTATTTTATACCATGCAAGGCGCAAAGCGGCAATAACGTAAGCCGCAGCATGAGCCTTAGGGAACATATATTTAATCTTATAGCAGGAATCAATATACCACTGCTCAACGCCTACCGTCTTCATTGCTTCCTCATAAGGCGGAAGCTCCTTAGGTGCTTTACCCTTACGGGTATATTCCATAATCTTGAAACAGTCCTTCTTTTTAAGAGGTGATTCCTTACCTGTTTCTCTTTCATACTTTTCAGCCTTATGGAGAAGATAGGTCATAATATCGTCACGGCATCCGATAACCTCGGAAATCGTACACGTACCGTTTTGAATAAGCTCCTGAGCGTTGCCGAGCCAAACGTCTGTGCCGTGAGAAAGACCTGAAATCTGCAAAAGGTCGGCAAATGTTTTAGGCTGAGCCTCAAGAAGCATACCGATAACAAACGGCGTACCCATTTCAGGAATTGCAAGAGTACCTGTTTGGCAATCTATATCCTCAGGCGAAACACCTATAGGCTCGGTAGATGTGATAAGCTGATACAAAAGAGGGTCAGACAAATCAACGTCCATAACGGGAATGCCCGTTGAATCCTCAAGATATTTATAAAGAGTAGGATTATCGTGCCCAAGCTCGTCAAGCTTCAAAAGTGTATCGTGAAGCGAGTTTTTAAAGTCAAAGTGGGTTGTGTATGTACCCTTAGATTCGTCATTTGACGGATACTGAATAGGAGTGAAATCCTCAACGGTGTATTTATCGGGAACAACAACCATACCGCCGGGGTGCTGGCCCGTTGTTCGCTTAATGCCCGTACAGCCGACCGTTAATCTGTCAATCTCGGCTCTCGGAGTGACGTTTTGAATACCACGCTCGTCAAGATATTTCATAACATAGCCATAAGCGGTTTTATCGGCAACGGTTGCCATAGTACCTGCTTTGAACACATATTCCTTACCGAAAAGTTCCTCTGTAAATCTGTGAGAACGGGACTGATACTCACCGGAGAAGTTAAGGTCAATATCAGGCTCCTTATCGCCGTCAAATCCGAGGAAGGTTTCAAACGGAATTTCGTGGCCGTCACGCTTCATAGGAGTGCCGCAGTTAGGGCAATTCTTGGCAGGAAGGTCAAAACCTGAGCCGTATTCGCCGTTTAAGAAAAATTCACTGTGCTTACATTTTTTGCAATAATAATGGGGTGCAAGCGGATTAACCTCTGATATACCGCCGAAGTGAGCAGCAAGCGACGAGCCGACAGAACCTCTTGAACCGACCAAGTAGCCGTTTCTTTCGCTTTCCTCAACAAGACGCTTTGCGATAACGTAAAGCACGCCGAAACCGTGACCTATAATTGAATCAAGCTCACGCTGAAGCCTGTTTGCAACATATTCGGGAACAGGGTCGCCGTACAAATCCTTAGCCATATTCCAGCATTTTTCCGTAAGTTCCTCATTAGCGCCGTCGATATGCGGCTGAAACGTTCCCGGAGGAATAGGCGGAATATTATCCATAATGCTGTCGGCAATTTTTTTAGGATTATCAATAACAAATTCTCTTGCTCTGTCCCCTGCCCAAGCAAAATCATCAAGCATTTCACGTGTGGTTTTAAAATAAAGCGGGGGTTGATTATCCGCATCGTCAAAGCCCTTTGAAGCCATAATGATTGCACGGAATTTTGCATCATGCTCGCTTAAGAAATGCACGTCACCCGTGGCAACAACAAGCTTACCGAGCTTATCGCCAAGAGCAATAATTTTCTTATTAATATTGATTAAATCTTCTTCGCTGTTTACTTTCCAATAGCGATTTTTCTTTTCCTCGCCACGCTTATTAGTAACGTATTCTTGATCACTCGTTCTGAGCATAAATGCGTTATTGCCGTTTGGCTGAATTTCAAGATAGTCGTAAAAAGATGCGATTTCCTCAAGCTTGTCCTCGTCTACATCATCTAAAATTGCCTGATAAACCTCACCCTGCTCGCATGCAGAGCCGACAATAATGCAGTCTCTTTTCTTTCTCAAAAGAGATTTGGGAATAAGCGGACGTTTTTTGAAATATTTAACATTAGATGCAGAAATCATTTCATAAAGATTTTTTCTGCCGTATTTTCTTTCTTCCTTAGGGATAGATTCATCCATAGAAGTATCCTCTTTAACAAGGAAGATAATATGATAGCGTTCATATTGATTTGTTTTCATATTAAGGAAGTCGGGATATTTTTCGTCATCAACAAGATATCCCTCCATACCTAAAATAAGTTTAATTTTACTGCCCTTGCCGGAAGCAGCATAAGCCTCAGGAAGCGCCTGAACTACGCCGTGGTCAGTTATAGCCACAGCCTCATGCCCCCATTTAATAGCTTGCTTAACAAGAGCTGTCGGAGATGAAATGGCGTCCATCTCAGATAACGATGTATGCATGTGGAGTTCAATTCTTTTTTCAGGCTCATCATCTGTTTTCTCCGCCTTTTTAATGCTCGCAATTGCGTAAGGGCGAAGAACATATTGATTTGAAAATGTATCAAACTGATAGCCGCCTGAAATAACAAGAGTGCCTGCCTCGTTTATTTTTTCAACAAGCGGGTCAATAACACGCTTATCGTCAAACATTTTAACTGTAATTGAGGAGGTGTAATCGGATATATCAAAATCGAAAATCTTGCTTGTGCCCCTCTTTGTTTCACGTACCTCTGTTTTAAGCACGTCACCCCAAACGGTTATATAGCCATCCTCTGTTGAAACGTCGGCAATATTCTTCGGCTTTTCGTGAATCGCCTTGCCGTATATCTTTTTAAGTGTATCTTTAAAAACAGGAAGTTCGTCCCAAAGCTCGTGGTTGACGTTTTTTTCTTCCTCTTCCTTTTTATGCTGCTCCTCTGCTCGCCTTTCCTCAACAGCCTTTTGCACTGCCTTTTCGATATCAAAAGCCTGAACTTCAAGAAAAATAACAACAAAGTCCAAATCGAAAAGTTCATAAATCTTATTTGCAATCGCACGGTCAACCTTTTGCGATTCAAGCACATTCTTGCCGCCTTTTTTAAGGCAAAGGGTGAGCGTTCTGTCCTCAAGTTCCGCCTCACAACCGTCAAAAAAGCCGTTAGCCGCAGGAGATTCGTGCCTAACATATTCAAGTATTCTTTCGATATTATCAAGCGAAAACTCACTTTTCGGAAAGTGTGGGTTAATATGAACTTTTTTAAGTTCCATTGCCCTTGCAATTTGATTTTGCGCATTTTCCACAATGCCATAATCAATAAAGCTTTCCAAATTAAGACCGACTGCAAGCTCCCTGTCTTGACGTGACACGGTAAAGGAAGTAATATCGCCGTTTCCTATATATGTAATTGTATCGTCATTAACGTAATTTGAAAAATAGTCTGCAAATCTATTCATTATAATTTATCAATTTCCTTCATTAACTCATCGAGTAAATCTTTTTCATCAACCTTGCGTAGAATTTCGCCTTTTTTAAAGATAAGTCCGCATCCGTCGCCGCCCGCAATTCCGATATCGGCTTCCTTTGCCTCACCCGGTCCGTTAACAATACAGCCCATAACGGCAACCTTAATCGGTTTTTTGCAGTCCTTTAATCTCTCCTCAACCTGCTTTGCAAGGCCGACAAGGTCAATCTTAGTTCTGCCGCAAGTTGGGCAGGAAATAAGATAAGGACTGTCATTTTTAAGACCGATTGCCTTTAAAATATCAAATGCGGCAAACACTTCTTTAACCGGTGCATCGGTAAGGCTTACACGAATTGTATCGCCGATACCGTGAGTAAGAAGCGAGCCTATACCGACAGCGGATTTGATAATTCCCATTCTTTCAGTACCTGCTTCGGTAACACCGAGGTGAAGCGGATAATCGCACTTTTGCGCCGCAAGCTCATATGACTTAATCATAGTTTCAACATTAGAAGACTTAATAGAAATTACAATATCGTCAAAATCGAATTTTTCAAGAAGATTAGCGTGGTAAAGCGCAGATTCAACCATAGCCTCAGGAGTAGGCGAGCCGTATTTTGCAAGAATATGCTTTTCAAGCGAGCCTGAATTAACGCCGATACGAATAGGAATATTTTTCTGCTTGCAAATATCGGCAACTGCCTTAACACGTGAATCATCACCGATATTGCCGGGGTTAATTCTGATTTTATCAATTCCTCTTTCAGCCGCACCGAGTGCAAGCTTATAATCAAAATGGATATCGGCTACCAAAGGAACATCAACAGCTTTTTTAATAGGTTCAATAAGATTTAATGCGTCCTCATTGGGAATTGCAAAACGGATAACCTGACAGCCTGCTGCTGCAAGCTCCTTAGCCTGCTCCACGGAACCGTCAATATTACTTGCGGGGATATTGAGCATACTTTGAACAAGAATGGGGCTGTCACCGCCGATAAAGGTATTGCCAAGCTTTATTTTTTTACTTTTTCTTCTTTCCATAACAGTCACCTGAATTTAAGTTTAAAACAATTTTGTTATATCGCTGAAGGTTACGAAGCACATCAATAAAAGAAGTGCCGCAAGACCGACAGCATTGATTAAATACTCCGCCTTTTGCGGAAGTTTTTTCCTCGTTATTCCCTCTGCCAAAAGCACAAACAAGCGCCAGCCGTCAAGCGCAGGAATTGGGAACAAATTGAAAAGACCTACATTTACAGTCAAAAGAGCCATTATTCTGAGCATTGAATACATTGATGTTTTAACAGCAGTTGAAACAACACTGACCGCACCGACCGGTCCGCTCATATCGGATATGCCGTAGCGACCGACAAGCAAATCGTGAAGGGATAAAAATACCATTCTGGCATAAGAAACAAATTCCTTACCTGTTTGGGAAATAACATTTGCAGGAGTTTTTTTAACACCCCTGAGCCAAAAATCCATAACTGTATAGGTATGGCCCTCATAATCCTCTGTATTAAATTTAACTTTAAGCTTTACATCCTTGCCGTCACGCTCAACAACAAGATTGACATTTTCATTAGAGCATCTTGAAAAGCCTGTAGTTACGTCATTTGTGGTATAAACACGCATACCGTCAATGCTTTTGATTTTATCGCCCACCTGCAAGCCGTAGGACTGACTGACTGCATTATCGTCAAACTTAGCGACCTCGGTAGTGCCAACAAGGTTTTGCGAGCAAACAAGAATAAGAACAATTGCAAAACCTAAAACAAGGTTCATCAATGCACCTGCGATAACGACGTAAATTCTTTGCCAAACCTTTTTATTGACAAAAGCATTTTCATCGTCGCTTTCCTCATCCTCACCCTCCATTGAGCAGTAGCCGCCGAAAAGGATAAGCCTTAAAGTATATGTTGTTTTTTTACCCTTATGCTGCAAGAGCTTAGGTCCCATTCCGACTGAAAACTCATTAACTTTAATTTTCATAAGCCTTGCCGCCGTGAAATGACCCCACTCGTGAATTACTATGATAAGCTCAAAAAAGAGAATTGCCACAAGCACCGGGTAAACGCTGTTCCAAATAGAAGTTATATTCACTTAACCGCCTCAATTACATAATCTCTTGCCGCCCTGTCAGCTTCAAGGACATCGTCAAGAGTAAAGTTTTCTTTTTCAGGGGCATTTTTCATTGCCTCATTATTAAGATATGCAATATCTGTAAATTTAATTTTACCGTTTAAGAAAAGTCTTACGCTTTCTTCGTTTGCGCCGTTTGCAGCGGCAGGATGAAGCCCACCGAGTTCAATAGCTTCTTTGCAAACATTGATACATTTAAAAGTATCATAATCCGGTTCAAAGAATGTAAGTTTTCCGTAATCGGTAAGAGAAAGCTCTTTAACCGGGCTTGGCTCACGTTCGGGGTATGTCAGCGCATACTGAATAGGGATTCTCATATCCGGAACACCAAGCTGGGCAATCATTGAATTATCCTGATAAACAATTGCGGAATGAACAACGCTTTCTCTGTGAACAACAATTTCGATATCCTCATTAGGCATATCGAAAAGCCATTTTGCTTCTATAAATTCCAAGCCTTTGTTCATCATAGTAGCGGAATCAATGGTTATTTTTGCGCCCATATCCCAATTAGGGTGCTTAAGTGCATCCTTAGCAGTTACATTTTCAAGTTCGTCAAGAGTTTTGCCGAAAAACGGACCGCCCGACGCTGTAAGAATAATTTTTTTAATTGCTTTTTTATTAGGCATACCCTGCATTGACTGGAATATTGCGGAATGTTCGCTGTCAACAGGGAGAATTTGAACGCCGTTTTCCTTAGCCAAATTAGTAACGAGATGACCGCCTGCAACAAGCGTTTCCTTATTTGCAAGGGCAAGTGTTTTTTTAGCCTTAATTGCCTCAAGAGTCGGTTGCAAGCCAACCATTCCGACAACGGAATTTAAAACAGTATCGGCTTTATCATAAGTTGCACATTCGATAAGTCCGTCCATACCGCACACAACTTTAGTATTTGTATCGCTGATTTTACTTTTAAGTTTTTTAGCGGCAGCTTCGCTCATCATACAAACCATATCCGGCTTGAACTTGCGAACCTGCTCTTCCATAATATCAACTCTTGAATTAGCCGTTAAGCATTTAACGTCGTAGCCGTGCATTTCGCACACATCAAGGCTTTGCGTTCCGATAGAACCCGTTGAGCCTAAAAGAGATATTTTTTTCATAAGGTATCACCTTTCAATAAACAATTAAATAAAATCTTAGAATATTTTACTTGCGATAAGAGCAATTGCATATGTAACGGGGAGAGTGAAAAGAGAAGAGTCCATTCTATCCATTACTCCGCCGTGACCCGGAAAGATTTTTCCAAAATCCTTAACCTCAAAATTACGCTTTAAAACAGAAGCGGAAAGGTCACCCATCATACCCATAAATGAGGTTGGAAGCACCATTGCAAGAAGAAGCGTTGCCATATTTTGAGGGATAACATTAACTGCAAATTTATTATAAAGAGTAAGTGCGACTGCATTTAATACCATGCTGAAAATCAAGCCGCCGAAAGCACCCTCAACAGTTTTTTTAGGGGAAATATTCGGTGCCATTTTATGTTTGCCGAATGCCATACCCATTAGCTGAGCGCCCGTATCTGTGGCAAGAGCACAAATAAGTGCATAGAAAATAAGATAAATACCGAACTGCTCGTCAACATACATATCACGAAGCCTGATAAAAATTGAAAAGCCGAAAGGAACTGCAACGCTTGCAAAAATTGATACGCTCACATCTTCAAACGTTGTGTAAGCATAATCCTTGAGCATTGCAAGGAAAAATACAAGGCACAAGATGATGATATAAACGATATTAGGAACAGCGTCAATAACCTTGCCCCAAATTGAAGCGCTTACCCACGGTTCAAGCACCTTTGCACTTGCAAAAAGCTGGAAGCAGGCTGAAAAGATTATGCCTACAACCTTTATAAAAGTATTTTCAACCTTAGCGCATTTCATTATTTCACCGCTTGCAACAGCCGAAAGAAAAGCAACGGCAATAAGCAAAACAGGTGTATTTATTTGCCAAACAACAACTGCAAGAACTGCCAAAAGGCATGCAGCGGTAATAAGTCTTTGTTTCATAGATATTTTTTCCTTTGTTTATTTTATTAAGGCGAACAATGTTCGCCCCTACGGTTAATGATTTAATCTCGCCAAGAGCAAGTTATGCCCCACAATTTATCCGCCGAAGCGACGATTTCTTCTTTCAAAATCACGAAGCGCTTGGTGAAGGTCATCAATTGTGAAATCAGGCCAAAGCACGTCGCTGTACCAAAATTCGCTGTAAGCCGCCTGCCAAAGCATAAAGTTTGAAAGACGCTGTTCACCTGACGGACGAATAATCAAGTCACATTCAGGGGGAGTAAAAATGTTATCGCTTATATCCTTTTCTGTAATATTTGTTTTACCTTCGGCTATAAGCTTATTTACCGCATCGCAAATTTCAAGCCTACCTCCGTAATTGACTGCAAGATAAATTGTCGTTCCGCAATGCTCGCTTGTATCTTCCTCAGCCTCGTCCATAAGCTCAAGAAGTTCCTTACTCATACCGTCACGTTCGCCGATAAACTTCATTTTCATATTACCTGCGGCGGTAATATCACTTTTAGCCTCAAGAAGATAATCCTTAAAAAGCTTCATAATAGCGTCGACTTCTTCCTTTGGTCTTTTCCAATTTTCCGTTGAAAAAGCATAAAAGGTTGCGCTTTCCAAGCCAAGCCTGCCGCATTCTTTACTGATTGTTCGAAAAACCTCGGCACCTGCCTTATGGCCTGCGCTCCTCGGCAAAGCTCTTTTTTTAGCCCATCTGCCGTTGCCGTCCATAATTATGCCGATATTTTTAGGGAGTATTTCAAATTGAACGTTATTATCGTTATTTTTTTTGCCGAAAAGAGCCATAATTTCCTCCTAAATAAAAAGCAAACAAGGAGCTGCAATCAGGCAGCCCCTACTAAAAAGTCTAAGCTATATTGAAAGGATTTCTTCTTCTTTCTTCTTCGTGATAGAATCAGCCTGCTTTACAAAATCATCAGTGATATCCTGGAGTTTCTTTTCTCCGTCCTTTTGCTCATCCTCTGTGATTTCGTTATCTTTTTTAAGCTTTTTGATATCGTCCATAGCATCACGGCGAACGTTACGAATAGCTACCTTTGCTTCCTCGCCTCTCTTGGAAATATCCTTTTGAAGATTCTTTCTGTGTTCCTCTGTAAGCTGAGGAAATGAAAGTCTGATTACCTTACCGTCATTTTGAGGGTTGATACCGATATCAGCGGTATTGATAGCCTTTTCAATTTCTCTAAGTGTTGATGCATCCCATGGCTGAACAACAAGAAGCCTTGCCTCAGGTACACTTATAGCTGCCATTTGGTTAATAGGAGTTGGAACTCCGTAATAGTCAACCATAACCTTGTCAAGTACGGCAGGGTTAGCTCTGCCGGCTCTGATTGCGGCAAAATCTCTTTCAAGTGAATTTAAGCACTTATCCATTTTTTCTTTAGTTTTAGCAAATACAGCTTCCATTGTGAATACCTCTCTATAGTAAATGTTATTGTTTTTTCGGTCGAACAATGTTCGCCCCTACGGTTTTAAAAAGTCCGATTAAATTTAGTTTTGAACGAGTGTTCCGATTGCTTCGCCCGATACAGCCTTAACGATATTTTCAGGGTCTGTAAGGTCAAATACAAGGATTGACAAATCGTTATCCTTGCAAAGTGAAAATGCAGTTGAATCCATAACTTTGATATCCCTTGCAAGAACCTCTTTAAATGTTACATTATCAAACTTAACTGCGTCGTCAAATTTATTAGGGTCTTTATCATAAACGCCGTCAACATTAGTAGCCTTAAGAAGGACATCGGCATTAATTTCAACTGCACGCAAAGCAGCGGCAGTATCTGTTGAAAAGAACGGTGAACCGGTACCGCAGCCGAAAATAACAATTCTGCCCTTTTGGAAATGACGTATTGCCTTGTTACGGATATAAGGCTCGGCGATTTGGCGCATTTCAATTGCCGTTTGAACTCTGACGTCTGCACCGAGTTGTTCAAGTGCGTCGCAAAGTGCAAGTGAGTTCATAGCGGTTGCAAGCATACCGATATGGTCAGCCCTTGTTCTGTCCATATGCTCGCTTGTCCTGCCACGCCAAAAATTGCCGCCGCCGACAACAATACCGACTTCGACGCCCATATCGGCAATCTTTTTAACAGATTTGCAAATAGTAACTACAGTATCATTATCAATACCTGTTCCCTTTTCGCCTGCAAGCACTTCGCCGCTGAGTTTAAGTAAAATTCTTTTATAAGCAATGCTCATTTTTATACCTCCGATTAAAAGAGTCGTTTTTCTTCTTTTATAT
>ERZ1026776.595-NODE-595-length-24220-cov-6.696710_pt1 | contig 24220 bp, 19 predicted proteins | sample MGYA00380125_ERZ1026776 | MGnify/ENA primary metagenome ERZ1026776 (study PRJEB33269, sample SAMEA4719761) | human gut metagenome | biome: human-associated habitat; feature: organic feature; material: feces | place: Cameroon | collected 2013-10 ...
TCTTTATATATTTGCAACACTCTCTTAAAGCAGCAACATCATAATAAATAGCCTGAGCCGGTCCAATTTGAGGAATATGAATTTTAAAGCATCTCGCATTATGAAATTCAAATTCTGAATCAGATACTCTTTTAACATTATCCAATTTTGTTTCATCCATACATCCATCGCCATTAGCTTTGCAGGCTACATGATACTTTATATTAGGATTATTTTGATGATATTCTGTAAGCTTATATACAAACGTCTCATATCCACCATATGCTCCAAGACTTTTTGCTCCAATCAAGAATACATTCTGTACTTTACTCATTTTTACACTGCTCCATCGTTTTTCAAAACTCCTACAAACGTCTTGAATATTATCTTTACATCCCCCTTAACACTCCACTCCCCAATATACTGGGTATCCAGCTTTACCACTTCCTCAAAGTCCGTGATATTACTCCTTCCACTTACCTGCCACAGTCCGGTCAGTCCCGGCCTGAATGACATTCTGGCTCTGTGGTGAGGTTCATACTTCTCCCACTCATCCAGTGTTGGTGGTCTGGTGCCCACAAGGCTCATATCTCCCACTAGTATATTGAAAAATTGTGGGAATTCATCCAGGCTTGTTTTCCTGATAAACTGTCCAATTCCGGTTTTCTTCTTTCCGTTTGGCAGCACCTTATTGCCTATTATTCTCGGGTCGAAGTCCATCTTGAACATCATTCCGTCCCCCACTTTATTCTGTGCCATGAGCTCCTTCTTTCGCTCCTCGGCATCCATGTACATGCTGCGGAATTTATACATCTTGAACTTTCTGCCATTTCTGCCGATTCTCTCCTGTGAGAAGAATATCGGTCCCGGCGATGCTATGTATATCGCCGGTCCCACAAATATCATGATGATAAGTGTGAACAGACAACCAACCAGACCTCCGACTATATCCATGCCCCTCTTTACCAGAAGTGCACTGGTATTGGCATAGTTCACGCTTGATGTGACTACGGTATAGTCGCCTATCTTTTCTATCTGCTTATAGCCACCCTGAGCTGTTCCGTTTTTTGCTATGCCTGTATGCACAGCTATTCCCATCTCAAGGAATATATCTGCCATCCGCTCCGGATATTCATCCTCACTGCACGGCGGGATGAGTACCTCATCCACCCACTCATCACACGCATAGTCCACTATGCCATCGTGGTTTGCGACAATCGGTATGCCGCATATAGTCTCACCCTTCATGTCTGTATCCAGTGAAGCTGCTACTATCTTTGTATAGCCTATACAGCTTTTCTCCACTGTGCGCAGTGTATCACGAAGTATAGCATCAGGTGCTATGACAAACAGCGATTTTTTTGATACTCCAAAGTCCTTTTTCTTAAGGAAGCTCTTGAGCGCCAGTCTTGCTACATATGTTATTGTCACATAGATTGGAAACATGATATAAAATGATAATCGCGAGTATATATCAGCCATCTGTGTGGTGAACAGAAATAGCGCTGTCACCAGAAATACAAGCACTGCGTGCTTGCAGGTCGATATGAATTCATCCAGATATCCGCGTTTTAGGACGTTCTTGAATGAATCTGCCATTATCTCTACAAAGAAATCTATCAGAAGAAATGCTACTCCCAGTATACGGTAGTCCTTGTCCATATATGGGTTATTAAAGCCGAAGCGTATCACATATGAAATAAAAAATGCTATAACAATGCATGCGATATCTATAAGCATAAAGTCTATATGCTTTGTCCATCCTCTGCCTTTCTTTCTGTACATTCTTTCTAAGTTCTCCTTGTGGTATCTTTTATTTCCCTCTATACCTGTTCGAGGGAGGTACCTTGGTACCCCCCCCGAATTATTTTTGTCTGTTATATTTTCTGTCTGTTTTATTCGGTTATTTGTATCTTTTTCTGTATCTAATCAGGGTTTTTCAATAATATATTCTCACTCATTTTTAATTCTTTGTCAATGAATATTAGGTTTTCTTTATAATTTTTGACACATTCGCTAATCGCTATGGTATTACAGCACCAATAATTATACATTATTTTATAGCTTATAGCTCTCTTACGCCTCAAACAGCCTCTGCTTCCTCTCTATCATCTCATCAATCCTTGCGATATACTGCCCTACATCCTTGACATTCTCGCATCTGTCGATGCGGTGTGTACCGTCCGGATTCGGTATCGGCCAGACGCGCTTAGTGCTTGCTCCGGCTCCGCACGCCACAATCGTTTGCTTTTCCTCCATTATCAATATGTTGTATACGCCGGCCTTGCCCTTTGCTGCATAGCCCACGTTCTCCATATTGCCTGCCATGCCCTTCTGTCTGTAGAGGTAGTATGGCTCAAGCCCCATCTGCTTACAGTAGGCTGCGCAGAGATCCATATGCTCCTGGGTGTTGACCATCTGCATATCACTGTAGCGGTCCTTGAAGATAGTAAGTCTTGCAGCGCGCTTTACTGCTAGTGAGTGGATGGTGACGTTGTCAGGCGCCAGCTCCTTTACCAGCTCCATTGTATGCCTTACATCATCAAGTGTCTCCTCAGGAAGTCCCATGATGAGGTCCATGTTTATGTTGTCGAAGCCCAGCTCACGCGCAAGCTTGAAGCTTTGTATCGTATCGTCTACTGTGTGGTGTCTTCCTATTATATCAAGTGTCTGTTGCTTCATGGTCTGTGGATTGACCGATATACGGCTGATGCCGTTTTTCTTTAGTGCCATGAGCTTTTCTCTCGTGATGGAGTCCGGTCTGCCTGCCTCCACGGTAAATTCCAGGCAGTCCTTTAAATCAAAGCTGCATTTAATTTTTCTGATAAGCCTGTCAAGCTGTGCCGGGTTTAAGGTGGTCGGTGTGCCGCCTCCTATATAGATGGAGTTTAGCTTTTTGTGGTAGAACTTCTGCGCCGTGTAGTCTATCTCCTTCTCGAGTGCCTCGAGATAATCGTCCACGCGGTTTTTCCACACGCCCAGCGGGTATGATGTAAACGAGCAGTATGCACAGGTGCTCGGGCAGAATGGTATGCCTATGTACAGGCTGTAGCCGTTGTCATAGTCCACCTTATCGAGCAGTGCCTTCTCGCGCTTTGCTATGCCTATTGAGAGGTCGATTTTCTCATCGCTTGCGAGATAGGTTTCCTTCAGATAGTCATAGGTTTCCTTATCACTCATGCCGTCCTCTATGCATTTCATAGCTATCTTGGTCGGTCTGATGCCTGAGAGTGTACCCCACGGAAGGCTCTTTCCTGTGCCCTTTTCTATCATGGAATATAGGGCGAGCTTTAAGCGGTTCTTGGTCTCCTTGCGGTCTGTGCCGGTCACGGATATTTTAATATCATCTGTCATGAAATTACTTCCGCTAACCTTATTTACAGTCCACTCCACCGCAATCTCTTCACCCACATAGTCTATCTTAAATACCTGTGAGGCATCCGCAAATTCCTTTACACCATCATCTGTCATCTCGTGGTGTGTGCAGGCCAGGTTCTTCCCTTCCACCTCATCAGGTGAGCAGCTATAGTACATCTGCACATCCTCCTGAGGGAAGAACTCCTTGAGCAGTGAGTGCACATCATATTCAAAATCCGGTTTATTAAATACTACTACTATCATAAGTAAGGGTTATACATCCTCTCGTTTTCTATGGTTGTTGTGTCGTTGTGCCCCGGGTACACCTCTGTATGCTCAGGCAGTGTCATGATTTTTTCCTTCACTGTGCGCACGAGGTCTGACATGCTGCCGCCCTTGAAATCCGTACGTCCGATTGAGCCGCAAAACAGCGAATCTCCTGTAAAGATCACGTCCTCATACGGGAAATAATAGCAGCAGCCGCCCGGTGTATGCCCCGGTGTATGAAGCACTACTATGTGAAAGCCAGCAATGTCAAGCTCCTGCTTATCCTTCAAAAATACATCTGCATAAAAGGTCTTTGACTGCCCCATCATGTAGCTGACATTAAGCTGCGGATCATCAAGCGTAGCCTTGTCTGCCTCATGGATATATATCTTGATGCCGTAGCGGTCTGCGAGCGGCTTTGCATCCGTGGCATGGTCAAAGTGTCCGTGTGTGAGCAGTATTGCTACTGGCTTTGCGCCTGATTCGTCCACTTTTTTGGCGAGCTGATTAGCACACGCGCCCGGGTCTATTATTATCATTTCCTTTGTCTTTATATTGGTGACAAAATAGCAGTTGGTCTGCACCGGTCCCACTACGAAGTGGTCTATCTTCATATTTACCATATGAGTGTACTCCTTGTCTGTTATATGTTATGCTTCACGCAAGAACCACCGGGATTTAGCCGGTGGTCCTCTCTACGTCTATTACACTTTCTATCTGTCTGAGCTTCTCCACGAGAACCTTTATCTGGTCCCTGCCTCTGATATTGAAAAACACCTCGATTGTAGCGATGCCCTGCTTGCTGGTCTTGGACTGGATACCACTGATATTGATTTCCTTCTCGGTAAATATCTTTGTGATATCTACGAGCAGTCCCGGCCTATCATGACAGAATATCTTTAGGTCTGCCTGATACTCGGCACCGTTGTCCATGAGGGCTGTATCCTGCCACTCTGCTTCTATGAGCCTATCCTTTTCTATCTTGGACAGATTGATGATATTCACGCAGTCTGTCCTGTGGATGGAGATGCCTCGGCCTCTTGTGACAAAGCCCACGATTTCATCTCCCGGAACAGGATTGCAGCACTTCGAGAAGTGCACAGCCACGTCATAGAGTCCGTGTACCACAATGCCGCTCTTTGACTTGTGCTCGGGCTGTGTGCCTGCTGCCGCCTGCTGCTTTTCTGCGATGCTGCCAAGCACATCTGCATCTGTCACCGGCACCACATGATCCTTCTTGTACTCATCGTACATCCTGTTGACTATCTGGCTCTCCTTGAGTCCGCCGTGGCCGACGGTTGCAAGGCATGAGTTCCAGTCGTGGAAGCCGTATTTGCGGCGTATTTTCTCCTGATACTCAGGCTTGTTTATCTCAGCAAAGTTGATGCCCTTTGCCTTGGCATAGGCTGCTATCAGATCCTTGCCGTGCTGTATATTCTCCTCCTTGAGCTCACTTCTGAACCACTGGTTGATCTTGTTCTTGGCCTGTGTGCTCTTTACGACCTTGAGCCAGTCACGGCTTGGTCCCTTGGAGTTCTGTGAGGTGATTATCTCTATCTGGTCACCGTTTTTGATGACATAGTCTATCGGCACCAGCTTGCCGTTTACCTTGGCACCGACCATCTTGTTGCCGACCGCAGAGTGTATGCTGTAGGCAAAGTCTATAGGTGTGGAGCCCTTTGGCAGGTTCTTTACATCGCCGGATGGTGTGAATGCAAATACATTGTCGGAGAATAAATTTAAATCACTCTTTAATAAAGTCATAAACTCCTTATTATCCGACATATCCTGCTGCCACTCAAGTATCTGGCGCAGCCAGCTGAGCTTCTCCTCCTCTGTGACAGTCGTGGTAGTGGCATTGCCGTTGTTTGTTTCCTTGTACTTCCAGTGCGCTGCGATACCGTACTCAGCTGTACGATGCATCTCATAGGTACGTATCTGTATCTCAAACGGCTGTCCGCTCGGGCCTATGAGTGTCGTGTGAAGCGACTGGTACATGTTCTGCTTCGGCATGGCGATATAGTCCTTGAAACGCCCCGGTATAGGCTTATACTTCTCATGTATGATACCTAGCACTGCGTAGCAGTCCGGTATGGTATCCACCAGAATTCTGATGGCAAAGAGGTCATATATCTGGTCTATCGTCTTGTCCTGATTGACCATCTTCTTATATATACTGAAGAAATGCTTTGCCCTGCCGTATATCTCAGCCTTGATGCCGGCATCTGAAACATACTTCTTGACATCGTTTACCAGGCCCTGGATGTAAGTGTCGCGCTCTGTTTTTCTGAGGGCTACCTTCTCTACCAGATCGTAGTAGGCATCCGGATAGAGGTACTTCATACAAAGGTCCTCGAGCTCTATCTTTATCTTGCTGATACCAAGTCGCTGTGCGATAGGGCAGTAGATATCCTGTGTCTCTCTGGCGATACGCTGCTGCGCCTCCTTGGACTGGTACTTGAGTGTACGCATATTGTGCAGTCTGTCTGCCAGCTTTATGAGGATGACCCTGATATCCTTTGCCATGGCGAGAAACATCTTGCGCAGATTCTCAGCCTGCATCTCAAGCCTGTCCGCATTCTTGTCCTTCGGATCCTTGGTACTGTCCGTCAGATGCAGGTGCTTTAACTTCGTGACGCCATCCACCAGATGTGCGACATCGTCTCCAAACTCCGCGCGCATCTCATCCATGGTCATGATGGTGTCCTCCAGCACATCATGAAGCAGTCCTGCTGCAATGGTTTCCTTATCAAGCTCAAGCTCGGCGAGTATTATGGCAACACAAAGCGGATGTATGATATAAGGCTCTCCTGACTTACGCGCCTGACCCTTATGGGCATCATAAGCTACCCTGTAGGCTTTGTCCACAAGGCTTGTGTCATCCGACGGATGGTACTTTTTGATTTCCTTTTTAAGCTCATCGTAAAGCTCCTCTGGGCTCGTAAAATCCTTTGTTCCCCTTATACCGCTGGTATCTGAGCGAAATTTGTCCGCTATTTTTTCTAATTCTTCTGTTGAGTAATCTGCCAATAGTCTCACCTCGATTGTAGTGTATCTTTAGTAGCCATTATATTTTATTTCTTTAAAAATTGCAATCTCATGTTGTTAGCCGATAACCATCTTTACTCCGCCATACATGCCGGCTGAGTTGCCGAGTGTGGCAAGCTTGATCTCTGTCTCACGGCTTGCATGGAAAGCATACTCTTTATAGTACTTTGCTGCTGTATCGATGATGATGCTGCCTGCCTTTGAGAGGCCTCCGCCTACAACAAATACCTCAGGGTCCATGACGCATGCTACTGCTGCCATTGCCTTGCCGAGAAGCTTCATAGACTGCTCTACTGCCGCAATGCCCGCTGCATCGCCTGCCTTTGCCGCATCGCATACATCCTTGGCTGTGAAGCCTGCATTTAAATCAAGCTTTGTTGCCACATCCCTGTGTGCTGCAATGTATCTCTCTGCCACTCTTACGAGACCGTTTGCTGATGCATACTGCTCTAAGCAGCCCTTCTTGCCGCAGCCACAGCACTCTGACTCATCATCTACCATAGGCATATGTCCTATCTCTCCGCCTGCTCCGTTTATTCCGGCTACGATTTTGCCCTCGCGGATGATTCCTCCGCCTACTCCTGTGCCGAGTGTGATCATGACTACGTCCTGATGGCCCTTTCCACCACCCTGCCACATCTCACCGAGTGCAGCTACGTTGGCATCGTTTCCGGCCTTTACCTTGATGCCGCCGCACAGTACTGAGAGTGACTGTGCCACGTTGAACACGCCCCAGCCGAGGTTGACACACTTCAATACTGTTCCGTCATCCTTTATCGGTCCCGGCACTCCCATGCCTATACCCTCGATGTCACCCATCTCGATGCCGTGCTTCTCGTTATTCTCCTTGATGGATGCTGCGATATCAGGCAGAATGAGCTCGCCGGAATTCTCTGTGCGTGTAGGAATCTCCCATGTATCGACGAGCTTTCCTGTGGTCTCGAAAAAGCCTATCTTTACAGTTGTTCCACCTATATCTACTCCGTATGCATATTGTTTCATTTTTTCGTCCTCCAAATCGTTAAACTATGTTTATATTTTATTGCCTAATCGTATATTTTTCAATGTTTTTCATTGTTTTTTATGTATTTTATATTTTTTCTATATATAGAAGCGTGTATATCCTCATCCACATGCCCGCTATTTGTAAATCCAAGCTTTTTTGCAAGGCGCACCGATGCCGTATTTCTTTCATCTATCCGGCAGTAAAGCTCCTCAAAGTCTGTGTTTTCGCGCGCATAGTCTATGATGAAGCGGCACACCTCCGTGGCATAGCCTTGGTTCCATAATTCCGGCGCTATCATATAGCCCAGTTCATCGTGCTCAAGCCCTGCCCTGCCTATCAGCTTCCCTGTTTCCTTGGAAAATACAAGCCACATGCCATACTCATAAAAGCCATACATGTTCTCGATGTACGCCTTCTGGTATTCAAGCTCTGTCTCATAGTCGTAAAGTGGCTCCACATAGTCTGTCATGCCGGGCTTGTCATAGAGCTCATAGAGCGCAGGAAGGTCTGACAGTGAAAGCTCACGTATCAGGCACCTTTCTGTCTCACCGATGTCCCACGGGATATGATTATACCGCCTGCGCACCCTCTCCAGATACCCAATATCTAGCTCTGCAAGGCTTTCCACTGCATAGCGCGTGCCACACTGTGGTTCTCCAATTGATGCTATGCCGAGCGAATCGGCTATTTGCTTCTGCTGCCTGCTTGATACTATCCAGATGCAGTCGGTTAATGTTTCCGGGATTCTTAGATTTCCGGTACTGGTTTTCACTACGTTATCTGCATATTCTGTATATCCTTTGGTTATTGTTTTTGGGGAGCCATTAATCGATTCATCAGCCGCTAGCGCAACATACAATTTTCCCCGTAACTCATCAGGTAGTTTTTCTTGCAGTTTTTCCTGAAATTCATCTTGCAGCTCATCAGACACCGATGCCATGTTTGATGCATTTCTCCACTCCGGTCTGAATATCTCGTCATGATAGTAAAAAGAGGCAAGTTTTGCGCTTGCCTCATCGATAATTATTATCATTAAACTGTCTCCGGCTCCGGATAGTCCACTCCGAAGGTCTCAACTGTAACTGTCTTCATGACCTGAGCCTCAAGTGGTTTGTCCATGTAGTCTGTGCGCACCTCTGCGATTTTGTTTACCACATCCATGCCCTCGATTACCTTGCCGAATGCCGCATACTCGCCATCGAGATGTGGTGCATCCTGATGCATGATGAAGAACTGGCTGCCTGCTGAGTCAGGTATCATGGTACGTGCCATTGAAAGTACACCGGCTGTATGCTTTAAGTCATTTTTGAAGCCGTTGTGTGTGAACTCTCCCTTGATCTCATAGCCCGGGCCGCCTGTGCCGTTTCCGTCCGGATCTCCGCCCTGGAGCATAAAGCCCTTGATTACGCGGTGAAAGCATACTCCGTCATAGAAGTTGTGATTGATTAAGCTGATAAAGTTGTTTACTGTGTTTGGTGCGATTTCCGGATAAAGCTCTGCCTTGATTACATCGCCGTTTTCCATTGTGATTGTTACGATTGGATTCTGTGCCATTGTTTTTCTCTCTTTCTTTTATTTTTACTCATTCAGTGCCTCGACTACCTTCGGAAACTCCATGAAGTGTGAAGCCTTCACCAGTATGGTGTCGCCCTCCTTCACATATGAAAGAAGCTCCTGTGTCATGGTCTCTCTATCCTTAAAGTAGTGGATATCTACATCGGATGATTTTTCTGTGGCTCCGGCTGCATATTCCTTTGCCAGCTCTCCTGCCGCAAAAAGTGTGTGGATATGATTCTCTCCAACTGCCTCGCCTACCTCATGGTGCAGCTTTTTCTCATCGCTTCCCAGCTCGCCCATGTCTCCAAGCACTGCTATTGTCCTACCCTTTGCATGCGAAAGCACCTCGATAGAGGATTTCATAGATACAGGGTTTGCATTGTAGCAGTCATCTATCACTGTCATGCCGTGTGTTTTGATGAAATTGGTACGGCCTGCGATTGTCTCTGCTTTCTCGATTCCTGCCTTTATCTCAGCTATTGTGAGGCCAAGCTGCAATCCGACAGCCGCTGCCGCCATGGCATTGTATACATTGTGCTCTCCCGGGATGTGGATGTGTGCATCAAACTCACCCTCCGGTGTGACAAAATGAGCCTTCATGCCGTCGAAGCCCAGGTTTTCAATATTTGTGGTATATACTGATTTATGAACGCTTGAGGCTGCTTCCTTACCATAGTATATGGCAGGCCTTCCATTTACCGTCTGCACTGTGGCCAGCTTGTCGTCATCTGCATTCAGCACTGCGACCGCATCAGGCATCATATGCTCAAAGCACTCTGTCTTGGCTTTAAGCACGCCATCCCTGTCGCCCAAAAACTCCAGATGGCAGTAGCCGATATTGGTGATGACCATGACATCCGGGCATGACATGGTAGAAAGCCTGTGCATCTCTCCAAAATCAGATATGCCCATCTCAAGCACCGCTACCTGATGGCTTTCCCTGATTCCGAAAATGGTGAGCGGCAGGCCTATCTCGTTGTTGAAATTGCCTGCGGTCTTGTGAACGCTGTATTTCTGCTCAAGGACTGATGATATCATCTCCTTGGTGCTGGTCTTGCCGACACTTCCGGTGATACCCACTACCTTGATATCAAGGCTTTTTCTGTAAAATGCCGCGAGCTTTTTCATGGCTTCTGTGGTTGATTCAACCAGCACATATGGGCCTGCCGGATCCGTAAGCTCATGTTCAGAAAGCACGATTGCCGCTCCCTGTTCAAACACAGCATTGATGAATTTGTGTCCGTCCACCCTTTCTCCCTTTATCGGGATAAAAAGATAGCCCTCCTTCACCTGTCTGCTGTCTATAACTGCACCGGTGATCGTCGTATCAAGCAGTGTCTCATCGCCTATGTATCTGCCCTCGCAGGCCTTTACGATATTTGCAAATGTAAGATTCTTCATGTACTTATCAGACATGCTACACCTCATATTTTTTCAAAGATATGTCAATCAGATGCTCACAGAGCTGATTAAAGCTCATACCGATAACCGCTGCCTCCTGTGGCAGAAGACTGGTCGGAGTCATGCCCGGCAGTGTGTTTGCCTCGAGGCAGAACATCTCGTTTTTGTCGTTGAGCAAAAAGTCTGAGCGTGAATATGTATCAAGCCCGATAACGCGCGCAACCTCCTCGGCGTAGTGCTGCATATCCTTTGTCACCTGCTCAGGGAGCTCGGCCGGACATGTCTCAACTGTGCTGCCCGCCTTGTATTTATTCTTGTAATCGTAGAAGCCCTCCTTCGGTGCAATCTCTATAATAGGAAGAGCTTTGCCCTCGATAACGCCGACAGAGAACTCCCTGCCCTGTACAAATTCCTCGATAACCAGCTCATTTTCCCACTTGAATGCATCGTCAAGTGCCGCCTTAAACTCTGCCGCATCCCTGACGATAGTGACACCGATGCTTGAACCGCCGCAGCATGGCTTTACTACACATGGAAGTGTCAGGTCAAGCTTTGTGATATCATCCTGTCTGTTCTCTCTGGTCATGGAAATGCCCTTTGGAGTAGGGATACCGTTTGCAAGGAAGAACTGCTTTGAGGTCTCCTTGTTCATGGCGATGGCTGAGCTTAAATAATCGCTGCCTGTGTATTTGACTCCGAAGAGGTCAAATGCTGCCTGAATCTTTCCGTTCTCTCCGTTTTCTCCGTGGAGAGCCATGAAAACAATGTCCGCCATCTGACACATTTTGATGACATTTGGTCCGAAAAAGCAAGGTGACTGATCCTTTCTAGAAGCCTTTACCTTTGCGAGGTCAGGCGCCTCTGTCGGAATATCGCTGACCTGCACGCTTATCTCATCCGCGCGGTCAAATATGCCTGTCAGATCCTCCTCCTTATCACTATATCCCATAAATACATCCAATAATATAACTTTGTGGCCGTTCTCTTTGAGTGCCTTAGCTACCATGCTTCCTGTCTTGAAGGAAACGTCTCTCTCTGTGCTGAGCCCTCCGGCAAGTACTACGATGTTCATTTTTGTCCTCTTTTCTTTGATTGAATTATCATGCTTTGGCTTAATTAAGCCCAATGCAATGCTTCTTTTTTTAAGCTATGAGTAATCAACATAATTTCTTCAAAATTATAACACTATTTATGCAAAAAAGAAAGACCGGTTGCCCGGTCAAAAAAGAAATTCCCATTTTATTTTAAACTGTGTTAGCTTCCAGCAGCTGTATCATTCTTATAAATACCATCCGCCCGTGCAAATCATCCTGTGAAAGTGATTCTCCGTACTTCAATACTAATAATCGGCACTGATAAAAATTCAGCTCCGGATTGCCAAAAAGCAAAATCCGTAAGGCTGCATTTTCCAAGTAATTGTGTATATTTCCCACCTCGATAAATATATCTACTATATCATCAAGGTTAATAAGTCCTTTCTGTTCATAATAGATTCTTCCCAAATATTTCATCCCTCCATCGACTGCATTTTTCGTAGAACTTCTTTTTTTGTCTTTCTTTTGAAATTTTGTCGCTTTTGCGAAATTTCCCTCTTTGTTTTTGTTGGTGGATTCATTTTTCCATATAATATATCAATATTCTAGGCGCGTTACGCGCTTGTATTTTGAAGATTTCCATTAAAAGCTCTAATATTGATGGGTGATTAGCAGTTTTCGACAAAATATGACATGGGTTTGTGTTTAATTCAGTCGGTTTTTGGTTTATAGTGCGCTTTTTGTGTGTGAAAATTTGGAATGATAAATTTGTACTATATTTTGGTATTTTTACTCTAATTATTTCATTTTTTTAATATTTGAAATTTATTTGAAAATAATTTTGACATGATTAGAAATGAATGTTAAAATATAGATAACAAAAAGGTGCTACCTATAACAACGGTTCGCCTGATCATTTACTTAGTTAAAATAACCGTTCAGTTTCCAGGCTGGGGCGGTTATTTTTTTGTGGTCTTACTGCCATTGGAACCAATCGCATATCCAAGACCAAATGAGGTTAAACAGACAAAAAAACCGGCAGCCAATGGCTGCCGGTTTTCGATGAAAGAAAGGTTAAATTATGATGAAAAACAAGAGTCTAACATTCCGGTTCGATAAGTCCGTATGTATGTCCTTTTCTCTTGTAGACTACATTTACTTCGTCATTCTCTGCATTTCTGAATACGAAGAAGTCGTGTCCTGAGAGCTCCATCTGGATGCATGCATCCTCAGGATACATAGGCTTCATACCAAATCTCTTGGTACGGACAATCTTGATTTCCTCGTCCTCTGCATCGTCTGCCTCCACGAACTCATCCTGGAATATTGCCGGTGCATATTTCTTTGCGGAAATCTTGGTTCTGTATTTGCGAAGCTGTCTCTCGATTACTTCCTCTACGAGGTCAATTGATACGTACATATCGTTGCTGACCTGCTCTGAACGGATAACATGTCCCTTTGCCGGGATAGTAACCTCGATTTTCTGTCTATCCTTTTCTACGCTGAGTGTAACATATACGTCTGTGTCCGGTTTAAAAAACTTCTCCAGCTTTGACAGCTTCTCCTCTACTGCCTGCTTAAGCCCCTCTGTTAATTCGATGTTTCTTCCTGAAATTGTTATTCTCATGATGTCCAACCCCTTTGTCGTTTATTTGATACGTTGTCTGTATCATGTAAATATTATACCATAAATTTCGTTTTCATCAATCATTTTTATGCAATTTATATAAAAAATCAAGAGTTTATTTATGATTTGTCGCGAAATCGCTTGATTTCACTATGATTAGGGATTTAAATGCAACAAAAAATATCAAGTCGGATGATTTTTTATACACTATCGTAGTGTCTCTATACTATCACAGCGTCTATACTACCACATCGTCTCTAAACTATCACAACGCCTCTAATTTAACCCAATGCCTCAAGCTGAGAGGAAAGCTCCTCCCACGCCTCCATATCAATAAGGATTTCTTCCTCGAGAGCGTCTATCTCGTTCTGGATTTCCGTGAGCTTTGAGTAGCTTGACTGATACTCCGGCTTCATGAGCTCGGCCTTGAGCTCATCGAGCTTTGCTTCCTTGACCGCCAGATCCTCCTCGGCCTTTTTGACCTTTTTCTGTACCTTTGAGCGCTCCTTGCCCGGGTTGTAGTATGCCTTGCCGGTTGATGAGACAGTCATGCCGCCTGCCGCGCTGTTTGCATTGGTGCTTTCGTCCGCATTTCCTGCTACAGCGGTTTGTGACGCGCTTTGGTTTGCTGCACTGCCGGTTTGACTGCTGCCGTTCTGGCTTATCGCGCCACCAAATATCGCGTTGCCTCTGTATACATTTTTGCTCTCCGAAGCCTCACGGTCGAGCTTTTCCTGATACTGTTCATAGCCAAACTGATAGAGATTGGTCGTGCCATCCTCGAACACAAGCAGCTGTGTAGCTACCTTTTTCACAAAATATCTGTCATGTGATACAAAAATCAGCGTGCCCTTATAGTCCTTCAGCATGCTCTCAAGTGTTTCCTTACCTACTATATCCATATGGTTGGTAGGCTCATCGAGCACGAGCACGTTCGGTCTTGTCTTTAAAATCTTACAAAGCGCCAGTCTGACCTTTTCTCCTCCGGAGAGCATATTTACGTTCTTGAACACATCCTCCCCTGAAAATAGAAAGGCTCCGAGTGCATTTCTGGCCTCGGTTTCCGTGAGATTCGGATACTCATCCCAGAAATCATCGAGCACGGTCTTGTTGCTTGTATACATGGCCATCTGCTGGTCAAAATACCCTATCTGCACGTTGGTTCCGAAGCGGTAGTCGCCCGAAAGTGCCGGGATTTTACCCACGATGGTCTTTAGAAATGTAGATTTTCCAAGTCCGTTTCCGCCGAGTATGCCAAGCTTTTCGCCTCTTTTCAAATCGAGCGACACTACAGAAAGCGGATGGTCATAGCCGATTGCAAGCTCTGATGTATAAAGCACATCGTTTCCTGTCTCCTTTTCGGGCTGGAAATTGGCATGGAAGGTCTTGTTGTCGTACTTGTCCGGCGCCTCGATAATCACCATGCGCTCAATTGCCTTCTGCTTTGACTGCGCCATGGCTGTCTTGGTCGGCTTGCCCTTGAAGCGCGTAACCATACGCTGCAAGCGCTCTATCTCCTTCTGCTGGGCGATGTGATCCTTCATCTGCTTGTCGTAGTTTTCCTTTTTGCGGGCGATAAAATTGGTATAATTGCCCGGATAGCGCCTTGCTGTGCCGTACTCTATCTCGTAGACCACATCGACCACATTGTCGAGAAACATACGGTCATGGGATACGACAACCACTGCCTTCGGGTACGACTTCAGATAGCCCTCAAGCCACTCGATAGTCGTGACATCGAGGTGGTTTGTCGGCTCGTCAAGTAGCAGTATGTCAGGCTTTGACAAAAGCAGCTTTATGAATGCTATCTTGGTCTGCTGTCCTCCGGAAAAGTCACGGATTGGTTTTTTGCGTTCATCGTCAGAGAAGCCGAACTTGCGAATCATGACCTCATATTCCTTCTCATAATAGTAGCCGCCATCGTCCTTGAAGGCCTCCTCCATCGCGGTATATCTGGCCACCTTTTCATCGGAATAATCATGCTCAAGCTCTGCCGCCGCGCGCGCAAGCTCTGCCTTTCGCTCGTCCATTTTCACGAAGCATTTGCGCACCTCCTGCTCGAGTGTCACATCCGGATCATCAAACGCAATCTGCTTCAAATAGCCTATCTCCGGATTGCCTGCCTTTGCGATAAAGGCGCTCTCATCGCTGTCGAGCTTTTCCATATCGACCTCGCCTGAAATGAGCTTTAAAAGTGTTGTCTTGCCACAGCCGTTTCTGCCGACTATCGCTATCTTTTCTGTGTTTCTGATTTCAAAATCTATACTATGCAAAATGACGTCGTCGCCAAATGCGACAGCGCCATTACTTATCTGGTAGAGCATATACTATCCTTTCATGCTTATGCCTGCTGCTTAATTGTTAGCCATAATGTAGTTGACAAACTGTGTTGCAGTACGTCCCGAAATGCCACCGTGGCTGAGCTCCCACTTGTTTGCCTCCCTGCACAGCTCCTCGTCTGAAAGTGTGCAGCCGCTCTTTCTCGCAAGCTCTGTTACGATGTTGAAGAACTCCTTCTGCGACGGCTTTGAGTAGCTGATCGTCACACCAAAACGGTTTACAAGTGACAGCTTCTCCTCAACTGTATCTGAGTGGTGCTTGTCATTGCTGTTGTCCTGGTCATTGCGGTCATTCCAGGTCTCCTTGATCAGGTGACGGCGGTTAGAGGTTGCATAAATCAGTATGTTGTCAGGCTTTGTCTCCACGCCACCCTCGATGACTGCCTTTAGGAACTTGTACTCAATCTCATGCTCCTCGAAGGAGAGATCGTCCATATATATGATAAATCTGTAGTTTCTGTTTTTGATTGCTGCGATAATTTTTGACAGATATTTGAACTGATGCTTGTATATCTCAATCATGCGCAGTCCGTCATCATAATACTGATTGACGATTGCCTTGATGCTTGTTGATTTTCCGGTTCCGCTGTCTCCGAAAAGCAGCACATTGTTGGCCTTTTTGCCCTGTACAAATGCCTCTGTATTGTCTGTGAGCTTTTTCTTCTGGATTTCATAGCCGATCAGGTCATCGAGCATGACTGCATCCATATTGTTGATTGGCATGAACGAAAAGCCTCCGTCCAGATGCTCCTCAATCCTGAAGGCCTTGTTGAGACCAAACATGCCAACTCCGTATGCCTTGTAAAAGCCTGTCACCACATCAAAGAACTCCTGCTCGTCCTTAGCTGCCTCAAGCTTTTTGCTAAGTGCCCTTACCTTCTCGCTGACATTGTGATTGTACATAAGGTCTTTTTTCACAATGGCCCTGTAATTGCTGATCTGTGTGAAGCAGTCGATTCCAAGCGCTGACTCGATTGGCTTGAAATCATAATCGAAAAGCTTCTTAAAAATCCTGAAATCGTTTGCCACAAGCCCGTTTACACTGCCATCGCTGGCTCCGACCTTCTCACAGGTGATGGAAAATGGATTCTCACTCATCATAAGGAAGAAAGTGAGATAGTTGTGCCACAGATTGTCGTCAAAGCCATAGTCTGTCGCTACCTTTAGGATTCTCTTGACCTGTGTATTGATGTCGCGCACAAGCTCTGTCTTGTTGTACTCGCCCACCTCAAACTGCTCAAAGAGCTGGCCCAATTTATAAAGTATCTCGTCCTGAGATAAATCTCCGTACATAAGTAATTTTGATATTTCCTGATACATGGCTGTTCCTCCTGGTTTTGCCTTGTTTTCACTGCTAACATATGATTATAAACACTGCGCCACGATTTTGCAAGAGCTTGTGTGCTTGGTATAGCGCAGGAGACACAAAAAGGCGGAGCTAAAACTCCACCTTTATCGTTGTGCCACGCCCCACCTCACTATCGAGCGTAAGCCCTGCATCATGCAGCTCCACTATATGCTTTACTATCGCAAGCCCAAGGCCTGTGCCGCCGGTCTCCTTTGAGCGGCTCTTGTCCACTCTGTAGAAGCGCTCAAAGACGCGCTCCTGCTGGTCCTTTGGGATGCCGATGCCGTTGTCCTCAACCGTGAGGACTGTCTTGCCGCCGAGCTTGTGTACCGTCACATTTACAGTGCCACCCTCGTTGTTGTAGCGGATAGCATTCTGACAGAGATTCTCGACAAGCTCCGTGAGAAGTTGCCTGTTGCCTCGCACCATACAGTCAGTACCGTCAAAATTGAGTGCTACGTTTCTCTGCTCGGCATTCACCTGTAGATTTTCCATGCAGTCCTTGACCAGACCGTATAGATTAAGCTGCTCAAAGCCCTGTTGTGCCTCTCTTGAATCAAGCTCCGAGAGCTTTATGATATCATTTATTAAGGAAAGCAGACGCTGCGCATTTCTTCTTATTTCAGCCGCAAAATGAATCTGCTGCTCCTTTTCGACCATGCCGTTTTCTATGAGCTCCGCGTAGCCGGAGATGGCGGTAAGCGGAGTCTTTAGCTCATGTGACACATTTGCTGTAAAGTCCTGTCTGCTCTTTGCCGCGGCAAGCACGCCCTCATGCTGTATCCTGATCGCATTCATGAAAGGAACAAGCTCCTTGTACTCGGTCTTTTTCTGGATGACAGATGCTTGCTCCAGATTGCCTGCGAGTGTCTCGATTGGCTTCATGAGCTTTCTGGTCAGGCTCTTTGCAAGTACCACACATATTCCGACTATGATAACCGTCACAATAAGCATGGCAGGTATGCTGCTTGCAAACATGTTCCAGATACTTCTCGCCGCAATAGAGACACGCAGCACTGTTCCATCGTCGAGCCTTATGGCATGATAGAAGGTATTGCTGTTCATGGTGGCTGAGGTTCTCACGCAGTCTCCGGCACCTTTATCAAATGCTGATTCAACTTCCGGTCTATCGCTGTGGTTTTCAAGGTTTTTCACATCGTTTTGATTGTCATACAGCACTGTGCCGTCCTTGTCAATCCAGGTGACACGAATACCCTCCACATCAATCTGCGGGATTTCATCTATATCCTGTTTTAGTATTCCGGTGCTTTCTATTGTCTCCGCCATGACCTGCAGATCTTCCTTTACCTGCTTCTGGAAGAGGTAATAGTTGATTACGGTCATGGAAATCATGGTGGCAATTGCAACAAAAAGTGCTGTAGCTACCAGATAGTAATTAATCTTCTTTTTCATGCTGTACGCTCCGCTTATGTGTGTCAGAAATCATAGTAACCAATAAACAGCTGCTATTCTATAACATAGCCCACATTTCTGACTGTCTTTATCCTGCTGCCATAGTCACCCAGCTTGTGGCGGAGTGTCTTTATGTGCATATCCACTGTACGTGTCTCGCCCTCAAAGTCCGTATCCCAGACGCTTCTCATGATGACCTCTCTGGTCATGACTATGCCCTGACTGCCCATCAAAAGCCTCAAAAGCTCATACTCCTTGTAGGTCAAATCAACCGGCTCATTGTTCACTGTAACCGCATGGCGCTCATGGTCAAGCACCAGATCATCAAGCTTTAAGAGCTTCGGCTCATCCTTCGCTGTTCTTCTGAGCAGTGCCTTCACCCTCGTGATAAGCTCCATGATTGAGAAAGGCTTTTTGATGTAATCATCTGCGCCTCCGTCAAGCCCCTTTATCATATCCATCTCTGTGGTCTTGGCTGTGACCATTATAATAGGAATATCCTGTGTGGCCGGACGTTTTCTGAGCTTTCTCACGATATCGTAGCCGCTCTCATCCGGAAGCATCACATCAAGCAGTATGAGGTCCGGTACGAGCTCATCCAGCTTCTTGTAAAATTCCTTTGCGTTTTCAAATGCACTGACGATGTAATTACTGTTTTTCAGAGCAATTGTCTCTATCTCACGTATGCTCTCATCGTCCTCTACAATATAAATAAGTGCCATAGCTTTCTCCATTTCAAAATCTTATGTAAAATTTTTACCTGTTCTTTACTTTCGATTATACATTACTAATGTAAAACAGACGATGGTTTTATGTAAAATTTATGTAAAATCCATCGTCTGTATTAATTTCATCTTTGTATTATTACGATTTAATTTTCTGATATAATAATTAAATCATGACTTACGAACCTTGTCATCAAGTGCAAACTCAACCCACTCAGCAATATTTGTTGCATGGTCTCCGATACGCTCGAAGTATTTTGCTACCATGAGAAGATCCTCTGCCTGCTCACCATCCTCAGGATGCTCCCTGATGAAATCTATAAGCTCTGCCTTTACCTTATCAAAAAGCTCATCCACCACATCATCCTGCTTCATTACTACGTGAGCCTTGTCATTGTTCTTCTCAACATATGCCTCGATTGCCCTGATAAGCATAAGCATCGTCTCTGAAGCCATGCTCTTGACATGCTCTATATTGACCCTGTATGGCTTGTCACTGCTCATCAAAATGGTCATCTCGCTAATATCGGCTGCGTGGTCTCCTATACGCTCCATATCAGTAACCATCTTCATCGCTGCAGAAATTGTTCTAAGGTCTCTTGCTACAGGCTGCTGCTGCATGAGCAGATTAAAGCACAGGCTTTCTATCTTTTTCTGCTCTCTGTCTATCTCTGAATCGCCCTCCATGATTGCCTTGGCGCTATCGGCATCCTGATGTATAAATGCCTCGATTGCCTTCTGAATTGACTCCTCAATCATGCTTCCCATGTGCATCATTTCTTCATTCAGATTCTTAAGCTGCTCGTCGAATTTCGATCTCATTAACCAAACCTCCCTGTGATGTAATCCTCTGTTCTCTTGTCCTGTGGATATGAGAAAATCGTCTTTGTGTCACCAAACTCAACCATATCTCCTACAAGGAAGAAGGCTGTATCGTCCGACACACGCACTGCCTGCTGCATGTTATGTGTTACAACTACAACTGTGTACTTTTTCTTTAAATCCTCCATGAGCTCCTCTATCTTTGAAGTAGAGATAGGGTCGAGCGCTGAGGTTGGCTCATCCATCAAAAGCACCTCCGGCTGTACGGCAAGCGCTCTTGCAATACAAAGTCTCTGCTGCTGTCCGCCTGAAAGTCCCATGGCAGATTTCTTTAATCTATCTTTAACTTCGTCAAAAATTGCTGCACCCTGAAGGCTTTCCTCAACTATCTGGTCAAGTGTCTTTTTATCCTTGATGCCATGCACTCTCGGACCATATGCGATATTGTCATATATGCTCATCGGGAAAGGATTCGGCTGCTGGAAAACCATTCCGACCTTTTTTCGAAGGACTGTTGTATCGACTGATGGTGCATATATATTCTCACCATCTATCTCGATGCTTCCCTCGATTCTGACGTTGTCAACCAGATCATTCATTCTGTTGATACACTTTAAAAATGTAGACTTACCACATCCTGACGGTCCGATCAGCGCTGTCACGCTGTTTTCTTTTATGTCCATATTAACACCATGCAGTGCATGATTCTGGCCATAATACAGATTCAGGTCGCGAACCTGAATTTTGATTTTTTTCTCCATTTGTATCTCCTGCAACATGTAATAAATTTCTTGTCTTCGAGAATACATTATATGGATGCTTTGTAAAATGCTCTATCAGATGTATGTAAAATCTGTGTCAAATTTTTACATGCATAAATTATGTTTTTTAAAGTATAGTCTCTTTTATTATTAGAAGCTTGTCCATTATCCTGTCTGCATCAATATTGGAGTAATTGATAATAAACTGATGCCGGTCCTCCTTTGGCTTACTCAGATTGAAATGGGTAATCGCCTGAAGCTTTATCCCTTTTTTCAAAAGCTGCTTTTCAACTGTTTTGTCCGGAAGGTTCGTGTCAAACTGTATGATAAAATGCAGTCCGGAGTCATTTTCTATTACACTGCATTCCTTTTCGGGGAAACAGCTTTTTATGGATGAAAGCACGCTCTGGCGCTTTCTGCCATAGTGCAGTCTCATCCTGTTTATGTGCTTTTCAAAATAGCCCTCGCTGATAAAGCGTGCCAGCGTGTACTGCTCGAAGGTGGATACCGTACATGAGTAAAATGAAAGCCTCCTGTAAAATTCATTTGCCAGATGCTCCGGCAGCACCATGTAGCTGATTCGGATGGTGGATGTGAGAGATTTTGAAAATGTATTTATATAGATGACCTTTTCGCACGCATCTATCGAGAGGATTGGCGGTATCGGGTGTCCGTTCATGCGAAACTCACTGTCGTAATCATCCTCTATGATGTATCTGTCGCTGCTCTCATTGGCCCATGCCAAAAGCTCATAGCGGCGGTTCACAGGCATCGTAATTCCTGTAGGGAAATGATGTGTCGGGCTGATATGTGCTATCTGCGCATTCGCTTTCTTTATGAGCTCCACGCTGATGCCCTGCTCATCCATCTGCACCGGCAGGCATTTTGCATTGTTACACTCATATATCTGACTGATTTTTTTATAGCCAGGATCCTCCACGCAGTATACCTTGTCCGTGCCAAGAAGCTTCACAAGCAGTCCGTACAGATACTCTGTTCCCGCTCCGACTATTATCTGGTCCGGGTCCACATTCATGCCTCGAAACGATGACAAATGGCTCGCTATTGCTTCCCGAAGCTCCCTCACTCCACCGCACGGTGACACCGACAAAAGCTCCTTTTCCCTAAGGGATATCGTCTCTCGCATGAGCTTTGCCCATATGGAAAACGGAAAGTTGCCTGAGTCAGTCCTGTTTGACGAAAAATCAAATATGCCTTCGTCCTGCTCCGGCGGCAGCTTTATGCTAAGCTCCTTCTGCACCGGTGCCTTGATTACCCTGATATCGGACACATCGGCTATGAAATAGCCCCGCTTTGGTCTTGCAAACATATAGCCCTCGCCTATCAACTGGTCATATGCATTTTCAACCGTAATGGTACTAACTCCCAGATTCTTGGCGAGAGTACGCTTTGATGGCATTTTCTCCCCGGAGCTTAATTTTCCCTGTGATATATCGTTTTTGATGCACTCATACAGGCATTTGTAGAGTGGGCCGTCTGTTTTTGTGAGGTCGTAGGTCAGCATTTGATTCACCGCTTTCTGGCATTTTTATTTTCCTTATTTTGAATATTTTAATATTACCAGATGTGGCGTATTATTGCAACCATGATATGTGGCTGGCGTGAGCAAATGAAGCTCGGTGGCGCAGGTGGCGATTACACTCTCGTGGGAGCGCATAGCGAAGCTGCTTAGATACTGTTGAATTATGCCCAAGAAAATCAGAAATGCACCGGCATGGAAGTCGGGGCAAGGAGCTATCGAGCCATGGAAGGCGAGTAGCGACGGTTTCGTCTGCCATAGAAAACCTGTAAGGCATAATTCTTACAGTATCTTGGCTGCAAAGCGTAGCGAACACGAGAGTGTAATCGCCGCCTGCGCCACCGGGATGCATTTGCTCACACCTTGCTACTCCCGTCACACCAATGACGCAAAAATCGAACATTAAAAACCAAAAGGAGATTTAACAAATGGAAAACAATAAGAATACTCAATACGAACTCAATAAAGGACTTGCACAGATGCTAAAGGGCGGTGTCATCATGGATGTCACTACTCCGGAGCAGGCTAAGATTGCCGAGGCGGCAGGTGCATGTGCTGTTATGGCGCTTGAGAGAATCCCTGCAGATATCAGAGCCGCAGGCGGTGTTTCAAGAATGAGCGACCCTAAGATGATCAAGGGTATTCAGGAGGCTGTCAGCATCCCTGTCATGGCAAAGTGCCGTATCGGTCACTTCGTGGAGGCGCAGATACTTGAGGCTATCGAGATTGACTACATTGACGAGTCAGAGGTGCTTTCACCTGCTGATGATGTGTATCATATCAACAAGAGAGATTTCAAGGTTCCTTTCGTATGCGGTGCAAGAGATCTCGGTGAGGCACTCCGCCGTATCAACGAGGGAGCTTCCATGATCCGTACAAAGGGTGAGCCGGGTACAGGTGATATAGTGCAGGCTGTCAGACATATGAGAAAGATGAATTCTGAGATTGCAAAGCTTACTTCCATGCGTGAGGATGAGCTTTTCGAGGCAGCCAAAAACCTTCAGGTGCCTTTCGAGCTGGTTAAATTCGTTCATGACAACGGCAAGCTTCCTGTTGTAAACTTTGCGGCCGGTGGTGTGGCTACGCCTGCCGATGCAGCTCTTATGATGCAGCTCGGTGCCGAGGGTGTGTTCGTCGGCTCTGGTATCTTCAAGTCAGGCGATCCTGCCAAGAGAGCTGCCGCTATCGTAAAGGCTGTGACAAACTTTACAGATGCGAAGCTCATCGCCGAGCTTTCTGAGGATCTCGGCGAGGCCATGGTCGGAATCAACGAGAGCGAGATTAAAATCATCATGGAGGAAAGAGGCAAATAAAATGAAATCAGGACTTAAGATTGGTGTTTTAGCTGTTCAGGGAGCGTTTATTGAGCACAAGCGGATGCTTGAATCTTTAGGCTGTGAATGTATCGAGCTGCGCCAAAAATCAGATATCTGTGATATAGACGGACTGGTGCTGCCTGGCGGTGAGAGCACTGTGCAGGGTAAGCTGCTACGTGAGCTTGATATGTTTGACGCGCTTAAGGAAAAGATTGCAAACGGGCTTCCGGTGCTTGCAACCTGCGCCGGTCTTATACTTTTAGCTTCACATATCAGTAACGATGACAACGTATATTTCGGCACTCTGCCTGTCACTGTAAAGAGAAATGCCTACGGCCGGCAGCTCGGAAGCTTTGAGGCCACAGCAAGGTTTGACAATAGCTTTGATTTTACCATGACATTTATCAGGGCGCCTTACGTGGAAGCTATTGATGCTTCAGCAAAGAATGATGTGCACGTGCTCGCCGAGTATGACGGTAAAATTGTCGGTGTACAGTATAAGAACCAGATTGGGCTGGCTTTCCATCCGGAGCTTGATGATGATACACGGATTCATGAGAGGTTTTTGGAGATGATATCGGGAAATTAAATCACGTCTATATTATTGAAATGTTTGCGTGTAAAGGGGGCTGTAAAATAAGTCCCTAATTAAGAAACGCCAACTCCGGCAAATGTCGGTT
>ERZ1026776.603-NODE-603-length-23991-cov-53.035261_pt1 | contig 23991 bp, 10 predicted proteins | sample MGYA00380125_ERZ1026776 | MGnify/ENA primary metagenome ERZ1026776 (study PRJEB33269, sample SAMEA4719761) | human gut metagenome | biome: human-associated habitat; feature: organic feature; material: feces | place: Cameroon | collected 2013-10 ...
ATCTACCGCGGAGCGGAAATGGTGGCTTGCGAGGAGATATAAAACTATTTCAACCATACAGGTCGAAATAATCTCTTATCTCTTTTTTTGTATTCCGTAAAGTTTCAGCTAAAAAGTCATAGCTATTTCTTGTCTTATTCCATATTCGTGATGTTAGTAAATGGTTTATAATGCCGATAAGGTAAGCAGCAATAAGCCAAATTGCCCAGATTATAGAATTGTCAACTTCAAAAGTATTTGGCATCTATGACAATTTACACACATAGATAATCCCCATGAAAGGATAATGAATCCTAGTACAATCATCGCCAAGATGTCATATAAAGAAAGTTTCGATAGAAAATTCATGGCTTATGGATTTGTAATTATCTAAAAAGGTGTATCTTACATGTCTAGTGATAGACAAGGAAGATACACCTAATTATTGTTTATGTAGTATAACGCTTAGTCTGTTACACCGTCACGAAGCTCTGGATTTTGACCAGGTACAGGTTGAGAACCTTCTGTGTTGTCGATGATACCCAGATTGTTGTCTTTCTCACGAGTAGCAAAACGCATATTCAACCAACCGTCATTGTTCTTGATGTTAAACTTGAATGCATCTGGCACATTAGATTCTTGACCTTCGTGGAAGCGAACGATGTTCTTGCCAAGACGCTTTGCATCTGCAGTGAAGAAACCTTCACCCCAAAGTTCAACACGACGTTGGAACCAAATCTCATCTGCCAAACTGCGACCACCTGCAGTTACACTGTATGATGGGTCACGATATGTCTTGACGAAGTCTTCAAGAACTTTTTTTGCGTCAGCCTCATGGCCACTCTTTGCAAGGCCCTCTGCCTTGATAAGAATCATCTCCTCAACACGCATGAATGGGAAGTCGTTATTGTTCAAAGTGCTACCAACACCTGACTGCTGACCAAACTTGATACTAGTGTAAGCATCGAAAGGAACCTTACCGCCATCGTCTGTAGTCAAATCCGCAATTTCATCACCCTTAGCATCACCCCAAGTCAAGTTTGCCCAGTTTGGTGAGTGCTTGTTGGCATCTAGCCACCAACCCTTACGAACATCGGTAGTAGGGATCTTGTTATAAAGCAAGATGTTGATGCAAGGAACATTCATGGTAGCTGGAGCATAACCATTGCCAGAAAATGCACTGAACCAAGAAGAAGGGTTAGAATAACCAGCATCACCACTTACCATAGCATCGGTCATATCAAATCCCCACATCCAGTTCTTCTCATTGATGTCATCAAATGCAGGCACACTTACGTCAGCAATAGAGGCTGGCGTATAGCCTTGCATAGCCTTGTCTGCATCAGCGGCTGCTTTTGCCCACTCGTCCATTGCAAGGTAAGCACGGGCACGAAGACCATAAGCCACGTTCTGGTCAATCTGAGTCTTGTCTGTGCGCTGGAAACCATCCAACAACTCAATAGCCTTTGTGAGATCGTTGATAATCTGCTCATAAACCTCAGCTACTGTAGCACGTGGGTTGTTAGTAGCATCACCGCTCTTTCCAATAATTGGAACACAAGGTTGATCCTTAGATGTAGCGTAGCCAAACTGGAAGTATGGTGCTAATGCCATATAGTCGAAAGCACGCATAGCATAAGCCTGACCAGCTTGTGCCTTACCCTTTGCATCAGCTGTCTCAAGATTGATTGTAGCGATGATTTGCTCTGCAACACCTATCTGGCGATAAGGCAATGTATAACGAGCGTATGGATTGGCATAGTCAGGATTGCGGCTAGACAACTCGTTGGCTGTAGAGAACCAGTTAAAATTATTGTTTGCCGAGAACATGTCAGCACCCTCCAAGTCTTGGGACAAAGCTGCCGAGATAAGTCCAAAGTCATCTGCACGACCTTGAGTCAAACCAAATACAGTACATGGAGTGCCTGCCATGGTGTACATACCATTCAAGTTTGCATCGATACGGCTTGAGATGGCATCTGTCGTTTCTTGAACCTGACCTCCAGTGATGCTACCAGACTCAGGATTCTGTTCGTCTATATCTGAGCATGATGCAAAAGCCATTGCACCAAGCAATAATACTGAAATCTTATTTAGTTTCATATTACTCTTTATTATAAATGTTGTTAGAATGTGAGACTGATACCAGCGGTGATAGAACGCAATGCTGTATAACCACCACTTGCAAGACCAGAGCCACCAGTCATAGAGCCAATACCATAGTTGAAGCGTGGATCGAGACCCTTGCGCTTGGTCAACATAAAGATGTTCTCACCAGCTACATATACACGGAGATTGCTCAACTGAAGTGGGCGAATCAATGACTTAGGGAATGTGTAACCCAATGTCAAGTTGTTCAAGCACAAGTAATCAGAACTTGTCAAGAAACGGTCTTGCGCTGTCTGTGAAGATATACCTGGATCATCAGCGGCAGCTTGACTCAAACGTGGGATATCTGATCCCTTGTTATCTTCGCTCCAAGCATTGAGCAAGTCTTTGTGCATGGCATTTCCCTTGCTGATAGCGTTGTGCATCAAAGCCTGATACTGACCATCATAAATCTTACCACCCAACTGATAAGAGAACTGGGCGCTCAAATCGAAGCCGTAAGCGTTGAAGGTTGTACCGAAACCACCAAAGATGTCAGGGAGGGTAGTACCACAGTCATAAGATGTTGCCTTGGTAATATCCTTGGTCAACTCTTTCGCTGTATGGTCATAACCTTCAGATGTCTTGGAAGCAACTTCCTGACCATCCTTATTGTAATATACATCACGATACCACTGTGCCTCACCAGTCTCATGGTCTACACCTGCATACTGCTTCATGTATGTCTGATATACAGAACCACCAACCTTCAAAACACGTGAACCAGACTTCAAACCACCTGCATCAATAGAAGGGTCGAGCTTGGTAATCTCATTGTGGTTCATGGTACCATTCCAGTTGATAGACCACTCGATGTCCTTGGTCTTGATAGGTGTACCTTCGAAAGAGAGCTCAACACCACGGTTTACCATCTCACCGATGTTGTCATAGTAAGAAGATACTGCAATACCTGATGACAATGGCAATGTCTTGCTCCACAAGAGATCAACAGTCTTCTGGTTGTAATACTCGATAGTACCTGACAAACGATTCTTGAAGAAAGCGAAGTCAACACCTACGTTCCAATCATTATGAGTCTCCCATGTCAAGTTTTCATTACCCTTCTGGTTCATTGTCAAAGAGAACTGACCTGTTGTTTCATTATAAGATGGAGTATAACGGTCTGCCCAATAGTAATAGTACTCACCAACTTCACTAGCGTATGGAGTGGTATCCAACTGGTCGTTACCTACAGAACCGTAGCTAACTTTCACCTTCAACAAGTCAATCCACTTCACATCCTTCAAGAAAGCCTCCTTGTTCATCTGCCAAGCCAAACCAATGCTGCCAAATGTACCCCAACGGTGACCAGGAGCAAAAGCAGAAGAAGCATCGCGACGAAGAGAAGCGTTTACAAAGTACTTGTCTGCATAGTCATACATGACACGACCAAAGAAACCCTCTGTCATATAGTTGTTAGTGAAAGAGCTAGCGTTCTTCTTGCTTGTACCAAAAGCATTGTCCAACTCGCCAATGAAAGGATTGTAAAGGCGGGTGTTAGAACCATAGAGATACTGATACTTCCACTTATACTGCTCGTAACCAAACAAGATATTGAAATGGTGCTCTGCAATGGTCTTGTCATAGTTGGCTGTATAACGCTGGTTGACTGTGAAGTAACGGTTTGCGCTTACGTTAGCCTGACCATCATCAGCCTGGCCACTAGCAAATGTACTGTACAATTTGTTGCTACGAGTATTGCTAGAGAATGCGTTCAAGTTAGCATCCAAAATCAAGCCATCGATAGGAGTAATCTGTACATCCCACTGACCCTGGAAGAGGTCACGATAGGTATGACTGGTATTGTACTCGTTGTCACGAACAGCATTACCTGTCAAAGCTGGACGTTGGAAGTTTGTCTGGTTACCATCGTAGATAACACGACCATTTTCTGTTTTGATATTGCCATCTGCATTACGCACATAAAGTGGATAGATGGGACCAACATTGTTGGTGATATAGAACAAGTTACCAGAGCTGCCCCAAGTGTTTACATCGAAAGAAGGTGACTGAGAATCTGTGTGAGTAAAACTCAAACCTGTTGACAACTTCAACCACTTCTTAGCCTGATAATCAACTGTTGTACGTGCAGTGTAACGCTTCAACTGAGAGTTGTCAACGATACCACCATCCTGCAAGTAACCACCACTGGCAAAATAGTTCATCTTACCATTAGAGCCTGTTACATTGGCATTGTACTCCTGACGGAATGAGCTGTGAAAAACCTCGTCATACCAGTTGTCTGGTGTATAATAATAAGTACCATCGCTGTAACCCAACTTAGCATTAGGGTTCAACTTGAAGTCCTTACCAATCAATTGCTCGCCCTCTGGAACTGTATATACCTGATATCCCAAACCGCCATTTTTGGCATTGTAAAGGTTGTTGCAAGCGAAAGCATAAGCCTCGTCAGCAGTCTTGCCATGATAGTACTGAGAGTTGTACATCGCCTTGAAGTGAGTCTCGTAGTACTGACCTGGGTCTGTGATAATATCATATTGAGGAACGAAGCGAGAGTTAGAACCCCACTTAGCATCAAAAGAAACACGTGCATCCTGGCCATCACGTGCCTTCTTGGTTGTGATGATGACTACACCATTCGCACCACGAGCACCATAGATGGCACTTGCAGACGCATCTTTCTGTACAGAGATACTCTCAATATCGGCTGGGTTCAAGTTTGAAATACCTGCATCGTAAGGAGCTCCATCCACAATGTAAAGAGGTGAAGAACTTGCACTTACAGAACCGATACCACGAATGCGAATTACTGGAGCTGAACCAGGCTCGCCAGATGTTGAAGTAGCTTGAATACCTGCAACTTTACCTACCAAAGCAGTTGTAGCAGTAGAGCTAACATGGGCTGTAATGTCTTCTGACTTGATTTCTACAGCAGAACCCGTAAAGGCTGATTTTTTAGTCTTACCGTAGGCAATGACCAATACATCATCCAATGCATTGTTGTCTGGGTCAAGAACAATTTTCATGTTCTTGCCAGCCTTTACGGTCTTACCAATCATACCGATGTAAGAAATCTCCAACTTAGCATTTGCAGGAGCATTCAATGAGAAGTTACCATCAACATCGGTAACTGTACCGGTATTGGTACCTGCTACTTTGATAGAGGCACCAATAACTGGGCTTCCATCCTCAGAAGAGGTAATTGTACCGGAAACTTGAGTTTGCGCCAATGCCATTCCTAAACTAAGGAAGAGGCAGGCAATAAACGTCATGAGTCTTTTTTCCATAAATCTCTCTCGTTTAATTAATTAATAAATATATAATGTTTTATATTTCTTTCTCACTACATATCCTCCCAACTTTTATTGAGCCTGGGGGCTCATTTCTCGTCTCCAACTCTTATTCCGAACTGGTGGGGGTGGGTATGTTGCCATACCTTATTATATATAGAGAAGTATCTCAAACTTCACTAAATTTTAATAATATTTTTAATCGGGTGCAAAAATAAGCATTTTTTAGGAAATCACCAAACTTTTTTCTAGAAAAGTTGCACTTTACCCGACATTTTATTATAAATATGCGGTTTTTATACACTTTTGCTTATGAAAAACAAGCGAAAGCGGCAGTTTTGTCAAAAACTGCCGCTTCCGCTGAAATACTAACTTTCTGCCTTTAATTCTTTGTCTAGAACAAAGAGCATATAGAGGGGGATGTTGATGGTTTTTGAACTGTTGTTTCTCTCGTATGGCAAGAGACTGGTGCGAACCAACTTGTCTTGCACCTTCCAGTATGAGTGGCTTCCTTCCGTGACTGTCTTTCCATTTTAACAATTGGGATATAAGTAGTCTTTCCATACGCTAAAAATTATGTTTTGGAAAAGATACTAATAAACAGTGAATTACGCAAGGAAAATCACATTTTCCTAAGGACTTTTTATTATATTTATCACATTTTCCTAAGGACTTTTAGGGGCTTAAATCGAGAATTCTGTCGTAATCTCAGAAAAAAAGCAAGATTACGACAACTTTTAAACGAGAAATCTGTCGTAATCTCGATAAAAAAGTGAGATTACGACAGATTTTCATGATTTTTCTCTTAAATTACTTGTCTACGGTAGAAGAAACATTGTTCTTCTCATAGAAAGCTTTGTATTCTTCGCCACCATACTTCAGACCGAGGTCTTCGCCGGCGATACCATCGCAGAAGCCCTTGTAAGCCCACTTGCGCTTGTAGTCCTTGTCGAAGAGGTTAGGCACCTGATCCTTGAGCCAGTATTCGTGTTCAGCCTCATTATCAGACAGGCTCCAGATGGTGATACCGCTCTGCTGAGCCTCTGGCACATTTGCCTTGTAGCTCTCCACTATCATGCGGTAGGCATCGCTCTGTGCCTTGTACTGGTTGCTGGATGGAGTGCCTGTGCCGAGAGAAAGGTCGAGCTCGGTTACACGAACCAGCTTGCCTGTGGCAGCCATCGTCTGGAACATGGCATCTACCTTTGCCTTCAGCTCCGCAATGCTGGCTGCATTCTTCTCAGCATCGTCGCTGCAATTCAGGGTGACGTGCATCTGGGTTCCGATACCATCTACAATAGGAGAGCCGTTCTTCTCATCTATTTCCTTTGCGAACTTGATGAGCGCTTCGAGTTTCTTAGGAGAGGTCTCCAGGTTGTAGTCGTTGACGAAGAGCTTGGTATCTGCAGGCAGATACTTGCGTGCCAGCTGGAATGCCTTGACAGGGTAATCCTTTACGTAATAGCCCCAATACCAGTGACCTGATTCCCAGTTGAGGCTCAGACCATCTGCTTCTGACTCGGTAGGTTCGCTGTCGCCTTCCATTCCGAATACACCATCATATCCACGGCGACCATAGCTGCCGTCGGCGATAGGTTCGTTGATGACATCGTAGCCGAAAGGCACCACGTTCTTTTCCTTCAAGTGATTAGCTACGCCGCTAACCCATGCATCCATTGCACCTTCGAGGGCAGCCTGCTTCTCGGCAGGAGTCTTCAGTACGTAGTACATCTTGCTGCCGGCACGGGTGGCTTTTCTTGCCTTTCCGTTTCTAGCCAGAACATACTGGATGCCTCTTGTTGCGGTACTCTGATCCTTGGCAAGGCCGAACTTGATGTTATCTATATAATAGGTAGCGCCTACCTTGCCGAAGTTGAGGATGATGCGGTTGGCATCATCGTAAGTAGGGGTAAAGGTGAATTCGCATTTCACCCAATCTGTACCAACGCTAAAGGTATTGTAACCGCCCTGAGAACTGTATGTGGTTCCATTCTGATACTGGAACTGCAATTCACCTGCAGAAGAAGTAGACTTGGCATAGAACTGGATGATATACTTCTTGCCTTCCTGCAGCGCATCGTCGAAGGTATAGGCACACTGGGCTTCCCAGGCATTGCCGTCGCCCTTGTTCTTCAAGGCAAGAGCCTTGCTGTTGTTATAGCCTACGCCTTCTTCTACTTCGGCACTTTCCTTGTTGCTACCCCAAGAGCCCCAATTGCCTGTGGTTCCACCTTCGAAATCTGATGCATCACCTGCAAGTACATTGTTCATCGGGTCTTCCTGCTTTAAACCAAACTGGATATCGTCGATGGTATAGGTAGCGCCTACCTTACCGAAGTTGAGGATGATGCGGTTCACATCGTCATATTTGTCAATGGTGAACTCATACTGGAAGGTTTGCCAGTCGGTACTTACGTTGAAGGTATTATATCCGCCCTGAGAACTGTATGTGGTTCCATTCTGATACTGGAATTGCAATTCACCGGCAGGAGAAGTAGACTTCGCCTTGAACTTGATGACGTATGTCTTGTTCATCTCCAGATAATCATTGAATGTATAGGCACACTGGGCTTCCCATGCGTTGCCGTCGCCCTTGTTTTCAAGGACGAGTGCTGCCGTGCCATCCTGTCCGGCTCCGGCTACCGCTCCTGCTTCATTCTTGTTGCTGCCCCAAGCACTCCAACCGCCAGTGGTACCGCCATTAAAATCGGCAGCATCGCCTGAGAGAACGTTGGCAATATCTCCATCACTTTCTACCACCAGGGTAGGGGCGATGAGCGATTTCAGATAAGTCTGGTTCTGCTGGGTGTGCCAGAAGAAGTTATGACCGTAGAGTTGCATGTTACCATCCAATGCTGCAAGGAGCTTGTCTACGGTAGCGAAGTTCAGAGAACCGCTGTTGCCCATAATGGCATCATTCTTCATCGCATTGCCCGGTGTAAATACCTGATAGTTGGCATTTGCCAGATCGCCTTCGCCATTCTCGTTGTTCGCATATAAGTCAGCACCCATACCGATACCTATCTTCATGTTCGGTGTGTACTGCTGGGCATAGTCCTTGATATTATCGTAGTTGGCGATGACTTCCTTTACGGCGAGCGGAATCTCTGCCTTGGTTACGTCAGCATGATCGGCTGGCTTGCCCCACTGCATGATCTGGTCGTCGCAACCAGTGAGTAGCATCGCTGATGCTACTACTGGTATCATTATCTTATTGATTTTCATCATTCTTTCTTTTTTAAAGATTAATTAATCTGTGTTCCACTGTGTGCAACTGATTAGAAATCAGAAACCGTTATGGCAGTGATTGGCACGATGCGGAAGTTGTCCAAGTAAATCTTCTGGTTGAAGGTCGTGGCTGGATACTCTGGGTTCTCTGCGGTCTTGTCCCATTTTAGGTCTGGGTTACAGAAGAGTACACCGAAGTTTCTGTAGCTTCCTGCGTTCTTGTCATCGATGACATTCTGGAAGTTCCAAGTCAGTTCTGTGTTGGTGTAGTTGCCGAAGGCTGAGAGTGGGATGGTGATGGTCTGCCATCTCTCACCGGTGGTGAATGGGGTAGCTTCGCCTGTCTCACGGTTCAACCATGGTACCCATGCGTATGCTTGGTTCTTGTAGTCCTTGTTGTAAATGGTGCATCCTGAGCCATAGCCATAGTTGGAGAGGTTGTTCTGGAGGGTAATCTCTATCTGGCCGCTATTGTTCCATTCCTCTGGGCAATATACATCAAACTGGATGGCCACTGAGTCGAGTGGGGTTGTGCCTGGTATGAATGATGTCATGCGGTTCCAGTCATCATCAGCGTCGTCGTTACCTGCTGTCCAGAAACCCTTGATGCTTGAAACGCCGCCTTTCACTCCGTCAGGATTTTCCTCCAGATAAGAGTTAGGGATAATCTGTATTACCTTGCCGCGACCAGAGTTCAATGGGTCGTCTACCAGGTCTTCAGCTGAGAATGTGGCACTCCAACCGCCTTGTGCTCCCTTGCCGTCAAAGTTGATGATGTAGCAATCGTTGTTGTTGAAGTAAGTCGGAGAGATGGCTGTACCATTGGCACCCTCGGTAGTGATGCTGCCACTTGTGGCTGCTACGCCTGAAGGCATGGTGAATGTTACCCATTCACCGTCTTCCTCATCGTTTACGATGCCTTCGGTAATCTCGGTACCATCAGGAAGAGTTACCTTGGTGGTTCCATCGAGGTTGGCACCTGTAATCTTCACGGTCTCACCTGCCATAGGCAAGGTGTTGTCGATGTTGGAGATACTTGGAGAGGCTGCACGTATAGTGAACTTGTAAGTGGTCTCTGTTCCGTCCTTTACGAAGCGGATGGTGTTGCGTACACTCTCGTCAGCCTTCGATACGGGGGTCTTGCTGTTGAGGGTGAGCCAGATGTTGTTGTCTGTCATCAACGCATTGTTGAAGTAGGTCTCCAAGCCGTTCACGTAGACTTTCTTCAGTCCCGTGAAGCCTGAGCCTTCGATGCGGAGGGTCTGGCCGAGTCGTGCAAACTCCACCTCTCGGTCGTAGTTGCCATCGGCAGCCTTGGTGTCCTCCAAGTAAATTTTGTTGATGGTCATGGTGGTAGATTGGTTGTCATCGTCGTCGCTACATGCTGTGAGCGAAGGAACGAGGGCGAGCAACATCAGGGGAACCAATCCCTTGAGTGCTTTCTCCACCTTATTATATATATATCTTTTCATGATCTTATTGTTTTTATCTATTTATGATATTGCTGAATCGTAGAGCGTAACCTTATTCGAAGAGAGTAGCTTCGTCCACTTCTCTTTCGCCAAACTCATACTTCACGGTCTTGATTTCACCGTTGGCATCAGTCTTCAGGTTCGGGTTCTTGGTCTGGTCGGTGTCGGCCATCGGAAGCGTCAAACTCTTGGCGGTAGCTGTTGCCACACCGGCACCTGGAGCAACATACTCCTTGCTGAGTTTGTAGGTGTTGGTGCTGCTCTCGAAATAGCTTGCATTGCGCTCTTGGTTGTTGCAGTAGTTGACAACCTCTTGCTGCTTGTAGTAGCTACGGCGAACGAGGAAGTACCAGTACAATCCCTCGAAAGCGAATTCCATACGATTCTCATGACGGAGGTCTTCGTAAGCAATCTTACTCTTCTCTGGCATACCGGCACGCTTGCGGATGGCATTGAAATATTTCAATGCATCGGCATCGGTAGTGCTCTCGTTGTTGCCAAGTACTGCCTCTACATAGTTGAGGTAAACCTCGGCGAGGCGGAGCATATAGCTGTTGATGCCTGAATTGTTTGGCACGCTGAAGCCATTCACCTTCTTGGTGCCGATGACATACTTCTTCACGTTGGCACCCTGGCTGCCAGGACTCTCGGTAACACCATATACGTATGGGTCTGCCGGGTCTGCGCTCAGCTCTGGATATGCTTCGCCGTAGAACGCAATGGAGTTGTGGCGACGTTTGGTGTCTACGACATCCTTTTCGCCAGATTCCTCGTTGGTGTAATCAGAGAATTCTCTCCAAAGATCCCAAGAACAATAAGTGGCTCCGCCCCAAGCGTTGGTGTCACCTACCATGGTGCTCCATGCCAAGAAACGAGTCATGCTCTGAGCTGCACCTTTGGCACCATCGCCCTTCAGTGCCTGGAACTGGAACATCGCCTCGGCGTTGTTGTTGATGTTGCTGGCACTCCAGAGGTCATTATAATCATCGAGCAGCTTGTAGTTGCTTTCCCTGATAACCTTGAGGGCTGCCTTCTTTGCCAGATTGAGATAGTACTCGTTGCGTGTACCTCGGTTGAAATCGGTAGCCACGTTGCTGCCGTCGTAGGCTCCGCTGGTGGTCAAGCCTGCCATGCAGAGATAGAGTCGGCTCAACATGCCGTAGGCGGTATATTTGTTGACGCGTCCTGCCTGTCCCTGAGAAGCAGGGAGATGCTTGGCTGCATATTCCATGTCTCGGATGGCAAACTCGATGACATCTTCACGTGGCTGTGCCGGTACCACATAGTTGTTTACCAAGTCTGATGTGTTGGTGTAGATGATGCCGCATCCCCAGAGGGTGCCGATGTACCAGTAGGCAAGACCTCTCATGAATCGAGCCTCGGCGATACCTTGTGTCTTGGCGGTCTCGCTAACTCCCGTTGTACACTTGGTGAGGAGGTTGTTGATGGTGTTGTTGCTCTGTGACACTACTGAGTAAAGCGATCCCCAAGCCTCGCTCAAGCCCTGTGAAAGGGAGTTCTCTGTGAAGTTGGTGTAAGGGTATATGTAGTTGGAATACTGTGCTGTGATGTTGTTGGCACGTCCATCGCCCATACCGTAGTAGAACTTATCGTTGAAGTCGTACCACACGTAGTTGTAGAGTGGGTAGGTGGCAGTCTGTACGGCTGCGTCGGAGTCGTAGTAGTTGTCTGGACTCAACTGATAAGAGTTCTTCTGCTTGAGGAAATCTTCCGCACAACTGCTGAACGAAAGGATTCCTGCCAAAGCTGCTGTATATAATAATATCTTTTTCATATTGTTAGTCTCCTTTCTTGTCATTAGAATGTTACGTTCAAACCGAATGTGTAGATACGTGGTGAAGGATAGCGACCATAGTCGATGCCATTCATCAGTGCATTGCCCCAAAGACTACCTACCTCAGGATCGTATCCCTTGTACTTGCTCCAGGTGTGTACGTTCTGCAGGTTGCAATATACCTTAACATTGGTCAGGTAGATATGCTTGAGCCAGGTGCGTGGCAAGGTATAAGAAAGAGAGATGTTCTGTAAGCGGATGTAGGAACCGTCTTCTACGTAGGCATCGCTCACACGGTCGTTGCGGTTACTTCCACTAGAGGTGTAGAGGCGAGGCTGGATGGTCTCGGTGTTGGTGACATGATAGTTGCGAACATCGTCAGGACCATTTGGATCAATCTTCTCTACATGAGCGTAGTCGAGTACAGTGCGCAGGAGATTAGAGGTAGAACCTGAAACTTCCAGACTGCGGCGACCATAGTTGAGCACCTTGTTGCCGTAAGAGCCACTGAACTGGATGGTCAGGTCAAAACCTTTATAAGAGAAGGTGTTGCCGAGACCCCAGGTGAACTTAGGCTCAGGGTTACCGATGAAGGTCTGGTCGTCGTTGTTGATGACACCATCGCCATTGAGGTCGGCAAAGATGTAGTCGCCAATCCAAGTGCCGTTCTCCTGAATCTTGCTTCCCTCAGGGATAGCCACCTGTTTCACGTTGCCATCCTTGTCCTTGTAATAGAAGTCCTCTGGCTTGTCGAAACGACCGATAACCTTGTAGCCCCAGAACTGTCCGATAGGCTGACCTACAATGGTATTGGTAACAGTGGCTGTTTCTGAACCTATCTGTAGGGTCTTAGGCAGGGTGCCGGTAGCGGTATCAAGAGACACCACCTTGTTGCGGTTCAAGGAGAGCACGGCATTGGTGCGCCAAGAGAATCCCTTGGCTTCGATGTTATCGGTGTTCAGAGTGAACTCAATACCTGTGTTACGCAGGCTGCCGATGTTACCCCAAGGGTTGCTTGCCACACCATAGCCCGAGCCGGCACCCGAACCCAGGAAGGCTGGAAGGTCGAGTTTCAAGAGCAAGTCCTTGGTCTTCTTGTAGTACCAGTCGGCGATGAATTCGATGCGGCCATTGAAAAGATTAAGGTCGATACCCACGTTAGTAGAGTAGGTTGTCTCCCATTTCAGGCTAGGATTAGCATTGTTGGCATTCAGTACACCTACACCCCAAGGTGTAGTGTAAGTAGCGAGCAGGGCGGTATAAGCCCAGTCTTCTACGTTCTGGTTACCAGTAGCACCCCAACCCAAGCGAAGTTTCAGATTGCTGATGACAGGATTGTCCTTCAAGAACTCTTCGTTGCTCACACGCCAAGCCAAGGCAGCTGATGGGAACCAGCCCCAGCGATGACCTTCAGCAAACTTCGAGCTACCGTCACGGCGGATGGTGGCTGTCAAGAGATAGCGGTCGTCGAAACTATAGAAAGCACGTCCGAAGTAAGAGAAGAGTGCTGTGTTGTTCTGATAACCAGTGGCACGGCTGTCGGCATAGCTACCTGCCGAGATGTCGGTGGCAGAATTTGACAGATAACCTGTGGTAGAGCCTACTTGGTTCTCCCAATGGTTGTGGCTCATCTCCTGACCCACCATGATGTTCATGTTGTGCTTGCCGAAGGTATTGGCATAGGTAAGGATGTTTCTCCATGACCAATACTTCGAGTTGCTCTTGGTCCATTTGCCAGAACGTACATCGTTGGTCTTCACACCAAACTTATAATCTGGCTGATAATAATAGTAGTTGTTGAAGTTGTAATCAGCCGAAAGCTCGGTCTTGAAAGTCAAGCCCTTGATGAGGGTTGCTTCCAGATATGTATTTACACGGAAGTTGGTCTTCTTGTTGTGATTATCGGTAATCTCGGCAAGAGCCACAGGGTTATCTGGCATCCACTGATCGTCAGGACCATCATAGCCGCCCTCGGTGTTGCGAACGGCAACTGAAGGCTGGGATGTCAGGGCTGTCATGATAATATTATAGGTAGAAGAAGTGTTCTGCTTACTGTCGGCGAGAGAGAAGTTGATGCCACCCTTGAGCCACTTCTTAATCTGTGCGTCGATATTGCCACGAAGGGTCTGGCGCTTGAAGCCGGAACCGATGGCGATACCGTCCTGGTCGAGATAACCGGCGCTGATGGCGTAGGTGATATCCTTGTTACCGCCGCTCATGCTCACGTTGTGGCTGGTCATGAGGGCCTTGCGGTAAAGTTCGTCCTGCCAGTCGGTACCACTGCCCATCAAGTCGCCACGAATCCATAGGCTGGATGCTGGCTTAATCTGAGCATCAGTGATGTCTTTGTAGTGCTTGGCGTATTCCTGCAGGTTCATTACGTCGAGTTTGCCAGGCATAGCCTGCCAACCCACGTAACCATCGTATGTAATGTTGGCTTCACCACTTTGACCACGCTTGGTGGTAATCATGATGACACCATTAGATGCACGGGAACCATAGATAGCGGTAGCAGAGGCATCTTTCAGAATGTCCATGCTCACGATATCTGATGGGTTGATAAGGGAAAGTGGATTGGAATTGCCATCGTCGCTCCCGGCAGAGTCGATGATGACACCGTCGATAACGAAGATAGGTTGGGAAGTGGCGTTCAGAGAATTCGTACCACGGATGCGGATGGTATTGCTACCTCCAGGGGTACCCGTGTTCGCCTGAATCTGCACACCGGCAGCACGACCCTGGAGTACCTGGTCGATACTGGTGGCTACTGATTTCTCTATCGCTTTCTCTCCTACTGAGGCAACGGAACCAGTCAGATCGGCACGTTTCATCTGACCATAACCTACTACCACCACCTCGCTGAGAGCCTGGGCGTCGGTTACCAAAGTTACATCAATAGGACCATTGCCAACTTTCACCTCCTTATCTTTATAGCCAAGATAAGAAATCTGTAAAGTTGCACCTTTTGGGGCTTTTAGGGTGAAGTTACCGTCCAGGTCGGTAACGGTTGCCATATTTGGCTGTCCCTTCACACGAACTGTCGCGCCAATGATAGGACCATCGTCTGCGACTACTGTACCTTTTACATTACCGTTTTGAGCCACTGCATTCTGATATGGAAATGCAACGAACATAAACAATAATGACAGGTACTTTAAAGCATTACCTGCATGTCTCATGATTAATTGGTTTTTGTGATTTAATTGGTTTAAAACTCGTTCGTTGGTTTATGTACGAATTTCGTTTTTATTGATTTTCTGCTGCAAAGATAGTCTTTTATCTGTTAAGTGCCGTTAACTAATGTGCCATCGGTGTTTCTTTTTGTTTCATATTATACTAAAGGTACTATAAGAAAACAAAAGAAGGGAATATGAAACAATATATCCCCTTCTTTTGTTAATTAAGTGTATTTCGACATCTATTCTTTATATTTTAGTATATTTGTCGAAAATATGTTATTTTATCATCATAGCTTCTCTTATTCTGTATAGCTTGGGTTCTGATAAGCAGCCTTTTCCTCTGCTGACATTTGGAGAGCATCAATCTGACCCTGTGGAATAGGGCGGAGATACTTCTCTGGAGTGATGAGCACACGTTCCCAAGTCTTAGGAGTATGATCGCCTGCTGTAAGACCGCAGATGGTATAGGTTCCTGCAATCTGCTTCCATGTCTGGGTGCGGACGAGATCCCACCAACGGTAACCTTCACCGAAGAACTCGCGTGAACGCTCTGCCAGAATATACTCGATGGTAATATTCTGAGGTGTAGCATCCTTCATCTGCTGACTGTAGTCTGCCACCTTCTCGCGCTGACGGTTGTTGTCGTATGTCCAGACACCTGCACGACCACGAATCTCATTGATTAGGTTGCGAGCGGTCCAGTTCCCAGTTGTCGTTGCACCCTTTACTGCTGCCTCGGCAGCGATGAAGTAGAGTTCAGAGAACTTCAATACTGGGTATGGACGTGGGCTGTCACCATTAGGCTTACCCAATGTGTTGCCATTGTCTGAACGGTAGATACCATTCTTCCAGTTGTTCAACCATGCATAGCGGCTGATACCACTTGCTGCAATCACCCAGTCTGCACGACCTGGGAGCACACCTGCGCCTACATTGCTGTAGCCAGCTCCCTTTGTACCATCACCAGCTGCATTCTTTACACCTTCCTGTGGATAAACGATGCCTGCAGCTTCACTGTCATCGATGAAGGTAAGGATAGAATCCTGTGCATTTACAGGCAGGTTGTTGGCATTATATGCTGTGCCTGAAATAGCACCAGACTTATCCCAGTTGCTGCGGAACTGATAAGCAAATGTTCCGTCGAAACGAGAGTCCATCTTCTTCTCAGCGAAGGTCTTGGTCATTACCTCGATAGGAGTAGCCATCTGCTTCCAAGGACGGTCCTTTCCCTGAACGGCTTCACGCTGTACAGAACGGAATGCATTCCATGTCGTTGCATTCTTGGATGTCTCCAGGAAGGTATAGTCCCAACGGCACATCCAACGTGCAAAGTTGCCAGGCGCATTACCATTTGCCCAATCGAAGTTGGTACCACCATCATAGTAGTTGTTAGACTCGTTGTGGTCTGCATAGAGCAAAATCTCGTTGTTGCGGTCGTTTGTACCCACGTTAACCATATAGAATGATTTCTGCAAACCAAATCCTGCAGGATTGTTGATGGCTTCTACTGCGATATTGTATGCCTGCTGGAAGTACCATGCTGCATCATGTCCGTCTGGATCCTGACGGTCGCAGGTAGGATAGGTTGGAATGTTGTTTGGATTCTGCAACCACCATCCATATGTCAGATAAGCCTTAGCCAGTACCAGACGAGCTGCTGTCTTGGTGACTCCACCTGTTACTCGACCTGCATCTGGAAGCTGCTCGATGGCTGTCTTCAAGTCAGGAAATACCGCCTTGGTATAAACTTCTGGTACTGTGTTACGGTAAGAAGTACGGGTGGCATTGATGTTGAACTTCAACTCACCGGCACCTAAATTCAATGGAACACCACCGAAGGTCTGAACCAACTCGAAGTAGTCGAATGCACGGAAGAAGCGAGCTTCTGACAAAAGACTTTCAGCAATGCCTGCAGCAGAACCATTCTCAATCACACCACTTGCTGTATTGATGTCAGAGAATGCTACGTTCCACAAAACGTCTGCACGACAGTTGCTTGGATTCAGAATCTGCTCTGTCATATCGATAGGGTAATCGTTTCCGTTACCACCATGTCCGTAGGTATACTCATCGGTGCCTTCCTCTGTAGCTATGAGCCAATAACCATTGCCCCAATAATAGCGAAGGTTGGCATAGAGTGATGTGATACCTGCCTGTACACCTTTTTCTGTCTTAAAATATTCAGGGGTATATCCCTGACGGTCGGTTTCTTCGAGCACACTAGAGCAACCTGTAAAAGCAAGGCCAGATGCAAGAAGTCCTGCTGCTAATATATAACTGCGAATTTTCATTGTTGTCAATTTTTAGAAGGTTATGTTTAATCCGAGCAACCAGTTGCGGGTAGAAGGAGTGTTGAAACCTACTACGAGCAAGTTTGACTTGTAGAATGAGGTTACAGCCTGATTCTCGTTACCGTATGAGTTGGTCTCTGGATCCATGCCTGATTCGTCATGATATGGAGAGAAGAGAACAAACGGATTCTGTACGGTTGCATAAACGCGAGCCTTGCTGATTCCACACTTCTTGAGCCATGACTGATTGAAGTTGTAACCCAATGTGATGGTACGAATCTTGAGATAAGAACCACTGAAGTAACCCAGTGAGTTTCCATACTTAGGGTTGTTACTGCTCTCGATACCACCTGGCTTTGGATAATCATTTGTAGGATTGTCCTCTGTCCAGTAGTTTACATCAATGTTGTTACGACGACCGGTCAGCATATTCAGATAACCCTGTGAACCATAAATGGTGCTAATTAATGTTCCACCATGACGGTATGAAGCAACTACCGAGAGATCCCAGTTCTTGTAAGCTACACGGGTATTGAAACCACCTTCCCAGTCTGGATCTACCTTCATGATCTGACGGTCAGCCTCACCGTATGGACGGGTAGGAGTGCCATCTGCGTTATAGTCACCATTGTATTTAATCTTGATCATACCAGCGTTACCACCAGGTTCTGCAACCTTGCGGATGTCTTCCTCGTCGGTCTGCCAGATACCAATCTTCTCATAGTCGTAGATGACGTTGATTGGTTTGCCAACGAACCACCAGTTACTTTCGTCACGTGTTGCTCCTGAAGCCAATTCTACCAATTCGTTCTTATTGGTATAGAAGTTTACACCGGCATCCCATGTCCATCCATTCTTGTTGTCGATAATGGTTCCGTTTAAAGAAAGCTCGAAACCCTTGTTGCGGGTCTTGCCTACGTTTGCCATATAGCTGTTTACACCGGAAGTTGATGGTAGGTTAACGCTCATCAGCAAGTCTTCTGTATTCTGAACATAGTACTCTGCAGTACCGCTCAAACGACCACCGAAGAGAGAGAAATCGATACCATAGTTCCAAGTCTTGGAATATTCCCAGCCAAGTTCTGAGTTAGGGAGAGAAGAAACGTACATACCTATCGCATAACCATTAGGGTCGCTACCGAAATTGTAAGCACGTGTGCTCAAAGCACCGAGGGTAGAATATGGGTTTACTGACTGGTTAGAGGTCTCGCCATAACCAACACGGAGTTTCAGGCTTTCCAACCAGCTGATATCCTTCAAGAAGTTTTCACGAGAGATGTTCCAACCGAGAGATACGGCAGGATAAGTATGCCACTGGTGTCCCTTTGCCAGACGGGAAGAACCATCTGAACGGAAGGCTACGCTTGCCATATACTTGTTGTCGTAGTTGTACATCACACGACCCATTACAGACTCCAGACCACTCTTGTAGTATGCCTGGTTAGCAGGATCTACTGTTACAGTCTTGGCATAACCGATGTTATAGAACTGGAACTTGTCGTTAGGAATATCGAGTCCATACATATAGGTCTGTCGATAGTTGGTCTGCTCAGCAGAGTAAAGAGCTACCGCATTGATTGTATGTTTGCCCCATGTCTTGTCGTATGTCAGCATGTTCTCGATAGCCCAGTTGGTTGTGCGCTGATAGCGGGAAGTGGCATGAGAGTCTGCATTATCCTTGTCAGAGAATACACCCTGACCTACAAAGTTACCATATTCGCTGGAACGATAGTTCAAACCGAGATTGATGCGATATTTCAATCCGTCTACGTGAGGAATCTTCACTTCGCCATAGAAGTTGTTATAGGTACCGTATGCCTTGGTCTGATCTTTGTGGCTGTCACCAAGACTCTCGATGGTATTCTTGGTATAAACCCACTGATCATCACTAGACATGCGGATGCGTGTCTTCAATGAGCCATCCTCATTATATGGGTTAGCGATAGGAGTAGCACTCAGTGTGTTGTAGAGACCGAGGTCGCTATTGTTGGTGATACTGTAGTTGCTGTTGGTGCTGAAACCAATCTTCACGTATTTACCTATCTCCTGATCGATGGCTGCATGCATAGCATAACGGTTGAAGTTCTGTGTTGGGATAACAGCTTCATCACGATAGTATGAGAGTCCGAAGTTGTAGCTTCCCTTGGAAGAGCCGCCAGATACACCGATGTCATGGTTAGTGGTGATACCAGTCTTGAACAATTCGTCCTGCCAATCCATATCCACAGCACCATCTTCGCCCCAATACTTCTCGTCAGGACCATTCTGGAACTTGTTGGCATACTGACGGAGTTTAGTGAACTGTTCTGCGTTCATCATCGGATAACGGTGGAAGAGAGTCTTGGCACCGATGTAACCATTATAAGTTACAGTAGGGCGCTGCTCCTGATAACCTTTATAAGTAGTGATGATGATGACACCGTTGGCACCACGAGAACCATAGATAGCGGTAGCAGAGGCATCTTTCAAGATGTCCATGTTCTTGATGTTGTTAGGATCGATGTCGCTGATGCTACCTGCGAACGGAATACCGTCGAGTACGATCAATGGGTCATTGCTGGCTGTCAGGGAACGTGTACCACGGATACGAATCTGCATGGATGCACCTGGCTTTGATGAAGTCTGTGCCATCTGTACACCTGCGATACGACCCTGGAGGGCGTTGGTGATGTCGGCACCAGGAATCTCACGTACCAATGAACCAGTAACGTTAGCTACAGAACCTGTAACGGCTTCCTTACGCTGGGTACCATAACCGATAACGACAACGTCGTTGAGGCTATGACCTTCTTCCTCCATTGAAATCTTAATGTTTGTCTGATTGCCGACTACGACTTCTTTGGTGTTGTAACCAACATAAGAAATCACGAGCGTAGCACCAGGCTTTACATTAATAGAGAAATTACCTTCCAAGTCGGTTACTACACCGTTACTTGTTCCTTTCTCCTTGATTGTTGCACCAATCAGCGGACCCATAGAGTCGCTGATATTACCTGTAACCTTTTTGGTTTGTTGTACTGAAGTTGCTATCAGAGAATTTGCTTCTCCATTGCTAGCTTGTACCTCTGGAGCATACATTCCAAGTGCGGAACACATACCCATTAAGATTGTTGTTTGTTTTAAATATAACTTCATAGTTTAACAGTTTGTAGGTATATTAAACGTTTGTTACTCACTATTTTGTTAATTGTTTACGGCTGCAAAGATATGTCCTTTTTCGTAAAGTGCAGTTAAAATTTGTATCTTGCGTGTTTTAAAATGTTTCATGTACAATAAAACAGACATGTTTAGGTGAAAAAAAAGGGGATATGCAGTTGCAAATCCCCTTTATACCTTATTATATATAGATGTTTTAGTATTCGTATAGCTTGATGTGGAGTATTTTATTGTCTCCACATGAGATGCGGGCATGGCGCCCCTGGTGGTCCTGATCGCCATTATCACGACGGATAAACTGTAATTTGCCGTTTTTGTCTACTTCAACCTGGTCTACATATCCGATACCGATACGCTTACCTTTGAAGGTTGTGGCTTGTTTCTTTGTTTCGGTTCCACCGTTGTCTACAAATCCGTCCTCACCGAGTTTCTTTTCTTCAGCTTGCGCTTTTTCAGTCTTGCTTTGGAAGACTACGACGATACCATTACCAGCTATGATGTATTCGTTCTTGGCTAGTTTCACAATCAAGCCACCGCCTTCAGGCCATTTACTTCCATCTGTAGCGCGTGGATCCCATGGTAGCGTGAAGAAATGACGGCAGGTCATGGTAATATCTCCATCTTCGATGATTCGCTCTTTATCTTCCTGATCGAAGAGTAATCCCCAGTTTTTACCCTTTCCCTGATGCTGAAGCAGGATAGGAGAGAGTTGGTCGATAACCTTATATGAACGTCTGAGACTATTCTTCACCTTGTAGTAGGCTTCATCGAGAGCAAACGGACTGAAACTGATAGCATCTGTTTCGCCAAAGGTATAGTAAGCTTTTACGCCACTGTTGGCATCGCACTTCACTTCAGGAGTGAAGAAAGGATTGTCGGCACGCTTGTATTTCTCTACCCATCCCTTGTAACCGGTATCATAGATGTCTGGTGCAAAGATGTCAATACTTGGTGCACCACATTTCCAGATGTCAATCAGATGGGCAAGTGGTCCGGCAGAAGGATATTCGCCTGGTTTTCTGCCACGACTGTTCATTGCTGCATTTACATACATCGGAATGTTGTAGATGGCTTTGCCTGCTGAGGCTAGCTGCTCTACATACTTGGCATAGTAATATGCCTGGAATTTCTCGTCAGCATAACGGTCTGTGCCGAAAACTTCAGCCCATGTACCTTTCTTCTTGAGCTTGAGTGCCTTGAGCAATGGAGTAGGAACTAGCTGCTTGTAAGCTTTTTCGGCAAGAGGAGAGTGGTCGCGGGCAGATTCGAGCATGCCGATTTCGTTTTCTACCTGCATCATGATAACGGTATTCTCTTGACTGTCAACTGCTTTGATGTGTTTCATCAGTTCGCAGAATGCTCGTTTATCTGCTTGAAGCAGATTGTCGCTGAAGGCTGTGCATATCTCCAGAGGTTTACCATTCTCTGTGAGTGAACGAGGGAAACGCTTGGTGTTTTCCTTTACCCATAATGGAGCATAGCAGCTCATAGAGTTCTTCCAGGCACCAAACCATAGGAAGACAATCTTCAAGTCATGCTTACGGGCTGTTGTGATGACGCTGTCTACGAGCGCGAAATCATATTTGCCCTCGTCAGGTTCAACAAACTCCCAATATGCAGGAACGAAGACAGAGTTGACTCCGCTATTCTTCATCTGTTTCAATGCTTTCCTGATGTCGGCAGGACTCGTTGCTGCGGAGTTGCTCAACTCGCCAGCCAGGAGAAGCATCGGTTTGTCATTGACAACAAGCTGGGTTGCAGAGCCTTGCTTCTGCAGTTTCACTCCAGCTTGTATATTGATGCAGCATAATAATGCTAGAAAAGATAATACGATCTTATTCATAAATCTTCATTTTAGAAAAGGTTTGAAAATACTTGAGACAGGTATTGCGCCATTCCTTGGCGTTTTCCAACTGCACATTGAGCAATGAATCGGTATGCTGCCATTCCTGCTCATGTCCCTTCATATACTGTTTGGCTGAGGTGTGCCAATAGTCGCGATATACTTCTACCATCGCTACACCCATGTTGTACTTCATGCAGAGTTCCTGCCAGAGGGTGCTGCCTGATTTCATCTTGTAATCCCAGGCTACGTGGTGGAACCATAGGAGATATTCTTCAGGACAGGTCTCGATGTTGTCATATAGACTGCGATATGGTTCTGGGTACTGACCGACAGCATCTGTGCCCTTGGATGAGCGGTCGAAACCTACACCCTGGGCATCAGCCTTGTGATAGTAGACTGGACACCATTCCAAAGGATAACTTGCGATGAAACCATCAGGTTCCGGACCGTAGTGGTGGTCGAACTTGAAGATATGATGCAAACCCAATGGCATCATATAGTTGACGCAAGCTTCACGGGAAGTCATCATCATCATCTCTACCGGCTTGGTAAATTTCTCGTCCTGGTTCTCGTAGGTCTGTACGAGCCATTCATGAGCAATCTCTTCGGCTGTAAGTGAAGGATTCCATGCCAGGCGACCGAAAGCATACCAGTTTGCCTGTGAGAAAGGATGACCACACCAGTTGGCATCATCACCGATATTGGCTACACCTGAGATTCCAACCAGTTTGTCTGGATTGACAAACTCAAAGAATTCCTTCCACATAGGTGCGAGATAGGTGAGATGCTTAGACTGTCCGAGATATTCCTGGGTAATCTGAAGTTCTGCTATCTGAGGAGTCTGTTTGATGTTGTCGAAGATAGGAGCGTATGGCTCACGAGGCTGGAAGTCGAGCGGACCGTTCTTTGACTGTAGGATTACGTTGTCACGGAACTTGCCATCCATACCTTTGAATTCACTGACAGCCTGCTTTACACGGTCTTCTCCCTTATGGTTGGCACCATATACAAAGCTTCGCCACATGATGATGCCTCCGTATGGCTTGACGGCATCGGCAAGCATGTTGGCTCCATCGGCGTGGGTGCGATGGTAATCGCCAGGACCAGGTTGTCCTTCTGAATTGGCTTTTACGAGGAAACCGCCAAAGTCAGGGATGGTAGCATATATCTCCTTTGCCTTCTTCTGCCACCACTGCTGTACCTTCTTATCCAGTGGGTCGGCAGTCTTGGTATAGCCCAATGCCATAGGAGAAGCAAAGTTGATGCTGAGATAGACTCGGATGCCGTAAGGACGCAGAATGTTGGCGATGACCTTCACCTTGTTAATATATTCTGCTGTCATCATCTTTGGCGATGCATTCACATTGTTGAGCACGCTGCCGTTGATGCCCAAAGAGGCGTTGGCACGGGCGTAGGTGATAAGACGGTCGTGCAGACTCTTGCTGATGCTGCCGCCTTTGCCGTTCTTTCCGAGTTTGATTTCTTCCCATTTGAAGATACTCTTTCCGGCATAGCCACGTTCGATGCTGCCATCCAGATTATCCCAATGGTTGAGAATGCGGAGGCCAACTTGTGGCTTCTCGGTCTCATTGATAGCTTTGCTGAAGTTCTGCTGATTGCCGCTACCTGTGTTGTAGGCATCGGTG
>ERZ1026776.604-NODE-604-length-23975-cov-82.930100_pt1 | contig 23975 bp, 10 predicted proteins | sample MGYA00380125_ERZ1026776 | MGnify/ENA primary metagenome ERZ1026776 (study PRJEB33269, sample SAMEA4719761) | human gut metagenome | biome: human-associated habitat; feature: organic feature; material: feces | place: Cameroon | collected 2013-10 ...
GTTCAAATATCATATTAGAGTACTATTTTTGATATTGGTATCATATTTTACACCGTAAAGATAGCGTTTTTATCTCGAAACACGGCATAACCAATGAAAAAACTGCGTTTAAGAAGTATAAAAATGTGATAAAACAGTATGATAGGCTACATTTCTATTGATTCTTATAGAAGAAAGGGGATGATTAGCAATCACATCCTTTAAGGGAAGTCGTTTCAACCCTACCCCTCTAAAATATCATTGGATAACTTTTGGACGCCTTCATTCATCATCTGTGATGGCATAAATGACTTAAGCGAAGAGCAAATAAAAAACAAAGGCATTGACAAGCCGTCACGACCTGTCAATGCCCATCTGATCCGATTGTGATTTATCCAAAAAAAGACTGTTTCCTCGTTTCTTATTTCAGTTTCTGATAGCCGTAGGATGCATTATCGCCCAACTGCTCTTCGATGCGGATAAGCTGATTGTACTTTGCCATACGGTCGGTACGGCTCATAGAACCTGTCTTGATCTGACCAGAGTTGGTTGCCACAGCGATGTCAGCGATTGTGGTATCCTCGGTTTCACCGGAACGATGTGAAGTAACGGTTGTGTAACCATGACGATGAGCCATCTCTATAGCATCCAACGTCTCGGTGAGCGAACCAATCTGGTTCACCTTGATAAGGATAGAGTTAGCCGCTCCCATCTTGATGCCCTTCTCCAGGAACTTCACGTTCGTAACAAAGAGGTCGTCGCCAACCAGCTGGCAACGGTCACCGATGGCAGCTGTAAGCTTCACCCAGTTGTCCCAATCGTTCTCGTCAAGACCGTCCTCGATGGAATCGATAGGATATTTGGTGATCAGTTCTTCCAAGAACTTTATTTGCTCTTCAGCTGTGAGTTTCTTGCCGTTAGGATCCTTCTTCTTGCCATCCTTCAGCTGGCGATAATCGTAATACCACTCGCCATTCTCCTGAACAGCAAACTCGCTGGCAGCGCAGTCCATTGCAATCTTCACATCCTTTCCCGGCTCATAACCGGCATCCTTGATTGCCTGACAGATGCTCTCAAGCGCATCCTCTATGCCGTTGAGTGCAGGGGCGAAACCACCCTCGTCGCCGACAGCTGTGGAAAGTCCGCGGCTCTTCAGGAGCTTTGCCAAGGCATGGAACACTTCGGCACCCATACGGATGGCCTCCTTCTCTGTAGGAGCCCCCACCGGACGAATCATGAACTCCTGGAAAGCAATCGGCGCATCAGAGTGAGCACCACCATTGATGATGTTCATCATAGGAACGGGAAGTGTGTAAGTGTTGCAGCCACCGATGTAGCGATACAACGGGATGCGGAGATACTCGGCAGCAGCATGAGCCACTGCAAGCGATACGCCAAGAATGGCATTCGCACCCAAGTTTGATTTTGTCTTGGTGCCATCCAGCTCCAACATCTTATGGTCGATAGCCCGCTGCTCCAAGGCTGAGAATCCAACCAAAGCCGGAGCAATTACGTTATTCACATTCTCTACGGCCTTTAATACCCCCTTGCCACAATAGCGGCTCTTGTCGCCATCACGAAGCTCCAAAGCCTCGTTCTCACCTGTTGAGGCTCCAGACGGAACTGACGCACGGCCTACAACGCCAGACTTTAATGACACCTCAACCTCTACTGTAGGATTGCCACGAGAATCCAGGATTTCTCTTGCATGAACTTTTTCAATAATCATAATACAATAATACTTTTAACTTTATAAAACTATATTCAAAACCGCATGAACACAACATCGTGTCGCATAAATACGGTTTCTTATTCCGAGTGCAAAAATAGTAATCATAAGAAAAAGTTCCAAATTCAAAGCATCCTAAAAAATAGGTAATTTTTTTAGCCGCGCATTATCTTCACAGTCTTATCCCATATTTACGGACGCCTTCATTCATCATCTGTGATGGCATGAATTCCTTCCTTTTCCAGAATCTCTTCCAGAAATTCAGAAGCGTCAGCCACGCAAAGAGGGCATTCGCGAAGCACCTTTCCCGTACCCACCCCTTTGAGCAATTTGCATTGAGTGGCACCGTTGCGCTGCTTGAATTTATCCATAATCTGTCTCATGCCCTTGACGGACTTCGCCTTGTCCTGGGTGGCAAGTCCGAGTATGATGCCTGCGCCTACGATGGCTCCGCAAGTTCCCTCCATATTACCCATACCTGCCGCAAAGGCATTACCTGCATTCTTAATGGTTTCTTCTTCCATGCCGGCGAAGTCGTGATAGGTGCAGAGCACAGCCTGTGTGCAATTATGCGAACCACAACGCTTCTTCTCAGCTGCTATGTCTTTTCTTGTTTCCATATTATTATCTCCTTGTTGTTTTGATTTGTTGTTATGATTTCGGCTACAAAGATAATGCTTTTATTATAGATACATAAAAGATATCAGCTATACATTAATAGATAAATCCTATCGTTAGAATATTTGGCGTGGTGAAAAATAATATATATCTTTGTGAAATGAAACTTACACAAGATAAGATATGGAAGAAAGTATGGTATTCAAAATAGTAGATATATCTTCCGGAGCCATAACGCTTGCCTTGGCAGCTATTCTTATTTTCTTGAAGATGCCCCAAGACATCCGTTGGAAAGCAATGCGCAGGATGCTCAGCCTTCTGTCGTTATGCTATATATGTATGGGTGTTTCCAATCTTATCACCGGACTTACTGGCGTCAGTGAGGCAGAAAACGCAGAGATGGGTATTGCAGTCCTTTTGGTGTCATTCTTTCAGGCGTTGTTCTTCACTGCTACATGTCTTGCATTTGTAGCACCCTCTAAGGTTGGAGTGAGATGGTTGACGGCAAATGTTGCGGCTGCTTCGTCAGTATGCATAGTCACCATATATGCGTTGATACGATGCAAGTGGGCAATAAATTATATATGGGTGATAGATATATTGCTATATATCTTACAACTTGTATATTATTGCATTTTGTTCTACAGAAGCTATGCTGGATGTCAGAAAGTGCTTGAAGACAGCTATGACGATGAACTCTCGAGTGGATTGCGTTGGATAAGAAACTGCTTTTTAGGTGCCCTTACTGTAGGCGTCAGCGCATTGCTTTTCGCTATGTTTCGTATGGGTGATGTGATGTATTTGATTTTCACGAGCATTTACACCTTATATTATATATACCTTGTGATCTGTGTCATCAACTATCGTATAGAGGCAGGGTATATTGTTAAGGTAGTTACATTGGACGAAGTCTCACAGGAAATTCCAGATAAATCGCCTGATGAATCGCATTTCGACGAGCAGAATTTGCGTGATGCTATAGAGAAGTGGGTGAGTGATAAGCTGTATGTGAAGAACGACCAGACCGTAGAGGAGATAGCCTATGAGTTGGGCACAACACACACGGTGCTCAAGTGGTATTTCACCAATCGTATGCACACTACTTTCCGCACTTGGCGTATCTCGCTACGCATTCAAGAAGCCAAACGTCTGATGCGTGAAGAAAAAGTAGCGGCATCGGTTGTCCATAAGATGGTTGGCGTGGCAGACAAGAGCAACTTCCACAAACAGTTTCGCCAAGTTACTGGCGTTACACCTAAAGAGTATGCAGAAAGAGCTTTGGGGGACGAGTAATGATTATTCCCCCTCAATAAAAGCAAATCATAGAGAGAATCGTGGTATTCCAGCTTTTTCGTTGGAATATCACGTTTTTTTTGTGGTATTTCGATTGTCCTACTGAAATACCACTTTTATACAGGTGGGTTATTGTTTGTAAAACCGTAAATTTGGACAAATTTATCAAATTTAAATCATTTAAAACATTTACTATGGCACATTTTTATATTGTCAATTACGACTCGCCACCCCCTTCACTACGAAGGCGGTGTGGCAGTATGCTTATCAGGTTTGTGCTGGCATTGTTGCTGGCATTGGCACCTGGTGCGTCGTGGGCAGGTGAACATTTCTACGACCTCGACCATGCCGTGCATCTTCACCCTAACGTTAATGAACCTTACATCAACATCTATCTATGTTTTTACGACACCAATGGTAAGGACGGATTCTTCACGCACGATGGTGGAGGACCTGCCATCTACGTTGACGGGCATCTCATTTGCAATGCCGACTGGGAGTTGGCATGGCCTGGAAACGGCAGTGGTAACGACGGCGGTCTTGAAGATGAGAGAGGAAACAGTGGTTGGTGGGGCAACACCTATACACGCACAGTAAAAGGCACCAAATACACCGTACGTTTTTGGGACCCGCGCAAAGCAGGTGGCAAATTCTATGTCTTGCTATGCATAGACATGGACAATATGGAGGTGGGCAAGACCCACACCGTAACAGTAAGGGGAACGTGGAGAATCAATAGCGGCACTACGCAGTTGGAGAGCAAGACGTTCAATATTGGTGCTGTCAATATCCCTTCATGGTACAGCACAAACTTTAATCGCACCAACTACAACACTGTGGAGGCCAATGGAACGGTATTAAGTAACTACGGTCCAACTACGGTGGCTGCAAAGAATCCTATTGTAGTAGGAAAAGGAAGCGAAGCTCTACCTACTAAATACATCAATCCATCATCACTTCCTGCATCAAAAGGTCTCAGCAAGGGTACGACAGCATGGAGTGGTATGAATATGACATACGACGACAGCAATGAGAAGACGTATGGCAACCGTATAGTGCATTACCAACATTCATTTGATGTAATTCCGTCGGGGCAACAATCGGCGCGAACAAAATGTACATTATGGAAATGGGACAGAGCGTATTTACAGGATTTCGTAAAGCCTGCCAATATTACAGCACAATCCGATGTATGGAAGAAGCAGGTGACCATTACTTGGGAAAATTTTGACGAACACAGTTCTTTCGAGGGTACGTGGTCTGTCTATCGCTATCCCAAGGGTAAACCTGAAGCGTCTAAGGTTATCGCCCAGAAGCTAAGCGTCAAGACGCACAAATACACCGACGACATACCTGACTACGACACCGACTATGTGTATGAGGTGGCCTTCATTCCTACAGGTATGCCGGACGGCAAGCGCATAGAGCGACTTGTGGGCAGCATAACAACGCAAGTAACACGCAAGTTCACCATCAATGGACTTGACATCGATGCGGAGAAGACAAATGACAAAAGCATCACTATCAAGTGGAACAACCAGGAGTTTAAAGGCAACGAAAACTATGTTTTCAAGATTCTGCGTGCCGACGGCGATACCATCAACTGGGAAGAGATAGGAAGCGTAAGTGTCAGCAAGAAGAGTCAGACGCAATACAGCTATACCGACTCAAAGAACCTGCAGGCATGCCACACCTATTTTTATAAGGTGCAGACCACCATGCTTGAGAACCATACCTTCGTGTCGGAAAACTATGTGATGGGCAACCTTTTGGGCGAGTCGCAAGTGACGTCGCTGACAGCCACAAAGGGTGACTACAATGGTCTGGTGAAACTCTCGTGGGAGGTTCACCAGGTAGGCAACAGTATTACGCGCTATGAGCTTATGCGCACTGTGAAAGGCAAGAACAACTGGGCCACCATCTACAAGACCAGTGGCATAGCCTCTTCCTATTATTATGAGGACAACACCGCCCTGCCTGGCCAATACTACGACTACAAGGTGCGCAGCATAACCAGTTGCGACGAGCAGGAAAGTTATCTGGAACGTGGCACCGATGGCTTCTGTCGTTCTACGGGCATCGTGTCGGGACGCATAGCCTACGGCACGGGCACAGCCGTTGACGGTGCTCGCGTAACCCTCGTGCGCAACAATGATAACGCCAGCGACATCAGCCAGTTCTATTCGCTGCGCACGTCCGGTTCGGGCGACGGCGTGTTCCTCGCCCTTAGCAGTGACGCTCTTAACAGCCAGTTTGGCAGCAGTGCCTATTCCGTGCAGATGTTTGTCCGTCCAGACGACAGTCAGACAAGTTCGGCACCCACACTCTTCGACCTTGGCGGCAAGCTGCAGCTGCAGCTCGGCACCATGGATGAAGCCAAGGGCTATCCGCTGCTTCTGAACAACGGCACTGATGCCACAGCCACCGGACTTTACCTTCCGGCGAGTGTCTTCACTTCGCTCACGCTTTCGGTGGATGCCAATGGCCAGGCATCAGTCACTACTGTTGATGCCGTGGACACCATGTCTGTGGCCACAGTGCCAGGCATCTGCAAGGTCAGCTTCACTGCTTCCGAAAAGACGGGACTCTGCTTAGGCGGAAGCTATGAGCCTTCTGCCGACCGCACCTTCAGCGGATACATTGACGAGATGCGTGTCTTCAGCGGAAGGGCGCTCACGAAAGCTGATATCCTGAAGAACTACAACCATTCGCTCACGGGCACCGAAGACGGACTCTTCGCCTACTGGCCGGTGGATGAGGGCATATACAATCAGACCACTGCCTATGACTACTCCAAGACCAGTGGCGTGGCCAATGGCAACCATGGTCAGTTAGGCCCATCTACCACGACTTCCAACACCGTACTCCCTACAGAGCATCAGTTTGGTATCTTCGGCATAACCGATGCACAGGGCAACTTCGTCATACGCGGCGTGCCTTTCAATGGCGACGGCACTACATACATGGTTGTCCCCAGCAAGGGCATACATGAGTTCTCGCCCAATTATTCCACACGCTACGTCAGTGCCTCGGCACTCGTTCACAACGGTGTCGACTTCGAAGACGTTAGCTCATTCCCAGTGAGCGGACGCGTGGTATATGCCGGAACCAACTATCCCGTCGAGGGAGCGCAGTTTACCGTAGACGGTACGCTCTGCAGCAAGGACGGCGAGGTAATCACCACCAATGCCAACGGCGAATACACCATCAGTGTGCCCATCGGCGACCATTATATAAAAGTGTCGAAGACCGGTCATGTATTCAATAACGAAGGCCGTTATCCTGCCGATCCTAATGAGGTAGGCACACGCCTCACCTTCAATCAGGAAGTGAAGGGGCTTGAGTTTGTCGACGCTACGCTTGTCAATTTCAGCGGCAAGGTGGTTGGCGGTGACATCGAAGGCAACAAGGCCGTAGGTTTCGGCTTGAGCAAGAACAATATCGGTGTTACAGAACTTGTTCTCACCCCACCAATACCGTCTATAATCTCAATATGCTACGCAAGACCACGGGAGGCGTGGTGAGCTACGAAGTAAATCCGGAGAATGTGGAGGTGAAGTCGGCCACCGACACCATCGCCAGTCATGCATGGCGCGGTGCTGGCAGTGCCGATGCCAAGAAGATAATCATCCGCACCGACTCCAAGACGGGCGAGTTTTCTGCTTTGGTGCCGCCGCTGATGTATAAGGTGGAGGCACAGAAGGTGGTAGCTACGGGCGAGACAGTGGGCAGTTCGGCCACTGTGGACCTCACCAATCCGCTCGAACAAATGTCCGACACGCTCTACAACAGCAACAAAGAAGTGGAACGTCTCTATACCTACTGCAAGAAACTGGCTGTGACATATCACAGCAATCCGCAGTTTAATGTCATGCAGCGGGGCAACGACGACGGTGCGTTCGGCATCAGCGAATACACCGTTGCTGACGAACTTGGCAGTATGAAGGTCAGCGACATCTATTCCACAGCTACGGGAAAGCCAGTCTACAAGTATGGCGCTCCGTTGTTTATAGAGATGGACTCTTATACCTTCGACATAGACGCCTTCGAGCAGTACGTCAACAAGGATGACAAGCAGAACCACGTAACCGAAAAAGTGCCGTTGCGCAATCTTGAGGTTATCGTAAGCAACGCCCTGTCGTCAGAACAGAGTGTCTACGCCGAAAACAATCCGCAGGGCGGAACACCCGGTGAGGTGGGACAGATGGTCAACAACACCCTTGTACTCGACTCTGTAGGTCATGCCACCTATATGTGGAAGGCTGGCCTGCCAAACATCACCGCGCCATATAAGCGCACCATCTCAATGAGCTACGACATCAACGACCGCGCCTATATGTGGGATCCCGCCGGCGACGGCACCAACATGCAGGAGGGCATCATCCTCGGATTTCTGCCTACGGGCAACAACTTCGTTACCGAAGGTCCGACATTGCTGCAGATGATTCTGCGCGACCCACCGGGAACAGCTTCCAGCGCCCAGTGGACCACAGGTACTGTCAAGTCGAAGTATTCATACAAGGGAAACACCGTCGTTACAGACAATAGTCTTGAGTTGGTGAGTCATTGGGGCAACAAGACATCCCTTGGAAGCGGAATCGGATTTATCGTCATGACCGATGTAGAGAACAAGTGGGATGCAGGTTTGGGGGTGAAAATATCTAACGTGAGTGAGGATGGCAACTCATGGACAAGCACAGTGTCAACCGAGAAGGTTATATCAACCTCTGCCGAACCGGAATACGTAGGAGCCAACGGCGACCTCTTCATAGGAAGCTCCAACAACCTCATCTACGGACTTGCCCGAAACCTCACCTTGCGTCGTGACGGCAGCGATGTAACGCTTGGCGTGAAAGATGCATATACCACAGGACTGCAGTTTAAGACAGAGTTTGCCTACAGTGCCAACTACATCGAGAACGTGCTCATACCTAACCTCATCAGTCTGCGCAATTCAAAGCTTACCTATGTTGCCAACGTCAACGACTTCAAGCCGAGTGGCGACAGCGTGGTTTATCTCACTACGCTCAAGCCAGAGGACATTGGCTATGGTACGAACAATAATGACAAGATATGGGGTAAGGACGCTGTGCTCTCGTCAACAGGCAGGTCGTACACCATGAAGATAGGCGACCCCACGAAGTCGTGCAGCGACGAGATAGTATGGTATAACGACCAGATAGAGAACTGGCAGAAATGGCTTGCCGTGAATGAGGAGGAGAAGGTAAGGGCCTATGAGGACCGCGACGAGAACACCAAGAACTACTCGTTTGATGCAGGCTCGTCCATCACCTACACCGCTACCAACGAGAACGGCAAGGGCAAACAGTATGAAAATAATTTCACGGGATTGGCTCATGTAATTGGTAGAACAGGATTCCAGATTGCTGGAGTAGGTATCACTGCAACCGTAACCACCGATACTGGCGGCGGCATACACACCTCAGGTGAAGAAACCGAGACCGAAACGTCCACGTTCAGCTACACCCTCGCAGAGACAGGCGATGATGATGCCATCACAGTGGATGTGTACGGTTACGGCAAGTATTCGCCCATCTTCCGCACACGTGGCGGACAGACGTCAGGCCCGTACGAGGGTGAGGCGAAGACCAAGTATTATCGTCCTGGTACCACCATCATGGAAGCAACAATGCAAATAGAGGTGCCAAAGATTGATGTTGATGTGGCCACCGTTACCGACGTACCAGCCGGACAGGCCGCCAATTATACGCTGCGTATGATGAACGAGTCGCAGACCAGCGAGGATGTCTACTACAAGCTAATGATGATTGACGAGACCAATCCTGACGGAGCCAAGCTGACCATTGACGGACAGCCGCTAACTGACGGCCGCCTCATCAAGATTCCTGCTGGCGAAACCGTCACCAAGGCTTTGCAGCTGACGCAGACCAATCTTGGCATACTCAACTATGAGAATGTGGGCATCGTGCTCGCCTCGCAGTCGCAGTACGACAACACAAGCACATGGGAGCAGATAGCCGACACGGTGTATGTCACAGCCCACTTCGCTCCATCGTCATCAGCAGTGGACATGAGCCTTTCGCGTACTACCATCAACACGAGTGCGGGCGAGAAACTGACCATCTCGTTTGATAAGTTCGACAGAAAGTATCTCAACCTAAAAGCGTTCCGCATACAGTATCAGAAGCAGGGCGATACCGACTGGACACTGTTGCGAGAGTATGTCGTCGACAAGAAAGACCTTACTGCCAACAACCAGATGCTGCCGGAAGGCTCTACAGTAAGTTACGACCTCGACATGCATAGCTACAGCGACGGCAAGTATCTGTTCCGCGTGGTGTCTGTATGCACTTACGGCACCAGTGAGATATACAACACCAGCAAGGAGATAGCTCTGGTGAAGGACATGCAGAAGCCGCGCGCCCTCGGACTGCCAACACCTACCAACGGTGTGCTTACAGCAGGCGATGACATCAGCCTTACCTTCAGCGAGAATATCCTAAAGGGCGAACTCACCAAGGACATGAACTTCCTCGTAACGGGTGTGCTCAATGGCGCCAAGGTGGACCATGCCACCGCACTCTACCTTGCGGATATGGCTGAGGCTGCTAAGACCGAAGCTGACATCAATCTCTCAGACAAGAGTTTCGCCTTCGACCTTTGGATTAAAGCCAAGAAGTCGGGCACCATACTCAGTCATGGTAGCGGTGCTTCGAAGTTTGCAGCAGCCATCAACGACGACGGCACACTGACAGTCATCGTAGGCACTGACAAGTATACATCCGTCAATGCCATGCCTTTGGGCAAGTGGGGCTACCTGCATATCGACTATGAACGCACAACGCCAGGCGGACTGCTGAATGCAGCAGTGGCAAACGACGAAAACACCGTCAGTCTGTTTGCTGACACGCCAGTGGCAGAGTATACCGGTAACGGACCTCTTGCAGTGGGTCAGAATCTGGGTGCAGCTATCCATGAACTGTGTCTGTGGGATGAAGCGCGCAGCATAGATGAGTCGCTTGCCGACCGATCTAAGACCAAGCAGCCGTCCACCCGACATCTTATAGGCTACTGGAAGATGAACGAGGGTGAGGGTACAGCTATACGCGACTACTCTCGTTCGCGCAATATGACAGCCGCTGCCGAGTCATGGTATATCAACAATGAGAACAAGGCAGTGAAGCTCAACGGTACCAGCCACGTCGGTGTGATGATGGCAGAGTGTTCGCCGCTCTCAACCGACGACTACGCAGTGGAGTTGTGGATGCGTGCAGGAAAGCAGGATGGTGAGGCACAGATTATGCATAGCGGCGAAACCGGACTATGGCTCAACGCTGCCGGACAACTACGTCTTACTTCTGCTGACAATACCTTCGAGGCAAGCAATGCTCCGCTCACTGACAACGCATGGCACCACGTGGCGCTCAATGTGCTGCGCAACGGCAATGCAGCTGTCTACGTGGACGGTGCCCGCACTCTTGCTATCAGCGCACGCAAGGTGGGAGGCATAGCTGCCGACTCGCTCTATGTGGGCGCACGACGCGGAGCTGTTGATGAGGCGACGGGCAAGCACACCTTCGACCGTCAGCTCACAGGACAGGTGGACGAGTTGCGTGTTTGGAACGCCACAATGAACGCCGAGTTGCTACGCACCAACCGTAAGGTGCGCCTCACGGGTAAGGAACCCGGTCTGGTGGCATACTATCCTTTCGAGAAGAAGACCCTTGATGCCTACAATCAGACGGTGACAAATGGTTCGGATATCGACCTCGTCACAGGCAAGCATACTGCCGTGAGCGGCAAGAACATTGCCTATACAGATGAGGCTCCAGCCTTAAGAACCAAGCCCACTGAAGAGAATGTGGACTTCACCTTCACAGCGAGCGACAACAAGATTGTCATTGAGCTTAATGAGGACGAGGCTGCCATCGACGGATCTACACTCAACTTCACCGTGCGTGAGGTGCGCGACGAGAACGGCAACTATTCGGAGCCGATACGCTGGTCAGCATTCGTCAACCGACGCCAACTGTCGTGGAGCGACAATGTCGTGACACTCACCAAGAAACTTGGCGAATCTCTCGCTTTCAGTGTCAAGGTGGTCAACAACGGCGGCAAACAGCAAATGTGGGAGATAAGCGGTATGCCTTCATGGCTTACTGCCGACACCGACAATGGAACCACAGATCCGCTTGTACAGGACTATGTGACCTTCACAATAGCTAAGTCGACACCGATAGGCACTTACAGCCAGACTGTATACCTTGTAAGCGGCGACGCCATTGAAGTGCCGCTGACACTCAACCTTACAGTGACGGGCGATGAACCGGAGTGGATGGTAGACAAGTCTGACTACGAAAACACGATGAACATGATAGCCCAGCTATCTATACTTGGCACGCCCAGTGCAGACACGGCCGACAAGTTGGCGGTGTTTGTAGGTGACGAGTGCCGCGGTGTAGGCCGCCCGGTATACAGCAAGCGCTATGACAGTTACTATGTGCTGCTCGACATCTACGGAAACGCTGCGGATGAGGGTACGAATCTTTCGTTCCGTGCTTACGACGCCAGCACCGGTATGGTGTATACGCAACTGGAGTGTAGCAATGGCGATGTGGCATTCACCAAAGACCAAATAGCAGGCACCTATGCCGATCCCATATTGCTCAATGCCCTTGACTATCAAGAGCAGACAACCAGCTTAACCAAAGGATGGAACTGGATGGCGCTCTATGTGCAGCCAGATGACATGTCAATGCAGACGGTACTTGCACCGATAAACGCTGAAGTCACTATGGCAAAGAGTCAGACTGGATTTATGGAATCGACAGGCTCAGAATGGTATGGTAATGAGATAATGATGAACAATAGCGAGATGTACAAGATCAACCTATCCGCCCCAGCCACACTCAAGGTATTGGGTAGAGTGGCCGACCCGTCAAGCCGTCTCATTACAGTCAAGCAAGGCTGGAACTGGATAGCCTACAATGCCACTTCCGCTATGTCGCTCGACGAGGCCTTTGCCGGAATGCAGCCCGAGGATGGCGACGTAGTGAAGGCCCAGAGTTGTTTTGCCGTATACGACGGCTACGAATGGGCAGGAACTTTGTCGCTTCTTGAGCCAGGCCAAGGCTATATGCTCTACAGTGTCGCAACAGCCGATCGTACCTTTGCCTATCCGTTGGCTGGACAAATAGACAAGACAGCAAAGGCAAGGGCAAGACGTCTGCCGCCGGCAGGCTATTTTGAGCCAGTCGACTATCATAAGTATCCCGACAATATGTCGCTTATAGCACGTGTTACCTTTGACGGAAATGAGCTACCGGGAGCTGAGATAGGTATATATGCCGGTGATGAATGTAGGTCGCACGCCTACACTAATGACGCCGGACTGGCGTACGTCACCATCCCAGGCAATGCAAAGACGACGCTCACGTTCAAGTTACTGTACAAGGGAAAGGTCTATACCTCTACTACTACTCTTGATTATGAGAGCGATGGCATAGTAGGTTCTACCTTCAACCCGTTTGTCATCAACTTCGACACAACGACAGGCATAGGCACATTGACTGTTGATGCCGACGAGAATACCGAATGGTTCACTGTCAGCGGTCAGAAACTCGGCCGGAAACCCAAAGCTGCAGGCATTTATATCCGTAAACGCTACGACAGTGAGGCACGTCGCACAGTGACAGAGACTGTAACGATAACTGACCGTGAAATTGAATGACATAACAGGATATTCATTATATTAAGTAACATAAGAATATTTTCTTCCGAATAAATTAGGGGGTATACCGTAAGTTAACGCTTACAGGTATGCCCCCTCTTCTCGTCTAAAACGATTACATTTTTCGGTCAAAAGACTTATAGAATGTATGAAAGCGCAAATTCAAAGATAACAGTTATCCTCCCTAATAAATCGCAATAAAAGTTGTCCACACAATTGTACACACGCATGCAAAATATTGCCATTTTATTTTGTGGTTTCGTGCATTTGCACTAACTTTGCATAATAAATACTACAACATTTCGGGGTTGACTGGATTTGACAGCGGGATGAAATGGTATGTAAGCATGCGGAGCCTCGATGGCTAGCTCCTTAATCTGAGTGATCAAAAATTTAATTGGCGAAAACAACTACGCTCTCGCTGCTTAATCGAAGTACAGTAGATTAGCTTTATTCCGCCACAAGGTTGGCGGAACGAGACATCGCTCCAAGGATGTTGTTCCGAATCTGAGGGTCAAGCGGTGCAGGTAAATCGGAAATAGTCTGTGGTGTGCCTCGCCATCCGGATGAAATTTTAGAGGATAAGGTCGCGATTGGTGGTCCAGGTCTTGTCGCGGCACGAAAACCGAAGGCTGGAATAAGCATGTAGAAAGCATATGGTTTCCCTGTTTGGACGTGGGTTCGAATCCCACCAGCTCCACCCTAACAAAAGCAAAAGTCCTGTAGTTCGTCTGAATTACAGGACTTTTGCTTTATTATATAATGTATCAGTGACTACACAACAGTTCCAGTTCATCTTTAGTCATACCAGTCATTGACGCAATAGTCTCAATGTCCATACCTTTAGCAAACATCATTTTTGCAACCATTGCTATGCCTTCGGCACGGCCTTCTTCTCTTCCTTCCTCCTTCGCCGTATCCAACGAGTTCTTAATGTCGCGATATGCCTTGAGGCTATCCTCGTATTCACGCAACTCTGTTGGAGTGAAACGTGCTACGGCAGCAGCATCAAACAGTTTAGAGAATATCTTCTCGCGTAGAGCTGCGGGGCGGTTGTCAAGGCGCGACAGATTCTTAAGCACGTACATCCACTTATCAGACAATGACGTAAGCTCTTCATCGGTCTTGTCAAATCGTCCGACTTCTACATACTTAAACATCAGTTTGGCATTAAACACCTTATTGGTCTTCGTATCCATCAAGGCGATAGTGTGGATTGTGTCCGAACTGTCGAAAGCCCCATCACTCATCTTATAATTGAGCAAAGCAACAACATACACCTTCTTCAGACAGAAGTTCCAGTCTGAGCCTTTAGGAGCCTGTTCTCTGATAGGAAAGGTTGAATAGAAAAGCGAACGGTCTTTGAAGAATGTCTGATAGGCATTCTGCATCTCCACAATAAACTTCTCGCCTTTCTCGTTCTCACAATAAACGTCAAATATGGCTTTGCGCTCTGCATACACATCACCCACATTCTTACTATTGAGATACTTCACGTCCTTTATCACCTCCTCACCATCAAAGAGTGAGTTGAGGAAGTTGATAAGCAACTCCTTATTGGGGTCTGTGCCGAAGATTCGCTTAAAGCCGAAATCAGTCAACAAACTGATATATCGTTCTTCTGATTGTCTCATAACTAATTGTATTATAGCGTTAGGCAAAGATAGTGCAAATCGAATGCAGAATATCAAGCTTGCTTGAATATTATGCTGAGATGCAACCTATCTTAGGCAAAGATAGTGCAATAAATCAAAACAATCAAACTTTTCCGAAAAAATAATACGTCAAACAAACTAACGCTACGCCAATAATCTTCGAATCAGCGTTAAAGATATACAAAATACTTTGTTTGACTAGGTTTTATTGACAAAGAATGAGTATTTTTGATGTCTGTCAATGAACATGAATGATTGACAAGCAAAGCTCCAACTGACAAAATAATCACTTATAACCATAATATAGAAATGAAGCGAACAATATTTCCATATGATTTCTCTCCATACTATCCGGTCGGTATCCAGCCATGCCAGATGTATGTGGATGTGGCAAATCGCATTTATGACAGGATAAAGAACATGTATATCAATTTGCCCGATGCAGACAAACTGAAGAAAGAGATTGCCATCAATGTGGCAATCTACTATGAAGACAAGATGTCTGACATCGGGCTATGGAACGCCTTTGTGCATAAGCACTTGCTCACATATACACGCTCTTTACCTTTCTTTGATTCCCATGTTCCTGACAAGAATGATGTGAATGCCCAAGAAGTAGAACTGTTGGTATGGCTGGTATTGTCCAGAAACTTTGACGACCGCTTTCTCAATCCTTTAGCTATGGGGGAGGACGCGGCAAATGCCATTATGGAGATACTTACAGAGGATGATGAGGTAGACGTTAACGATTCTTTGTATGATTTTATATACAACACAGATACGGCTAATGACTATTTTAAGTTGAAGCACGTGCTAATATGGCTTCGTCGCTCCTATCTTCTCTGCTCTCCTTTATCGGAAGATCAGTTTGAGGAATATCTGGATTCGTACTTAGGACAGTTTAGTAAAGGTGAAGCTATATACTATGCAGAAACTGCTTTATCTATGAATTGCGAGATAGGACCAATGGCAGAAACGGCTCATCTGTGGCTGGCGGATATGTATTTGGGAAACAACATGCAAGAGGAGGCAGAAAAACTGAGGAATCTGAAGTATTGCCAGCAGGACATATTCGAGGTGACCAATGCTGATTCGGAATATGCTGTGCTGAAAAGCTCGAAGGACGAAGAGTACAAACTGAAGAATGTTTATCCTGATGTATTCAGAAAAGGTTCGTATATTTGTACAGCGCTTGTGAAGTTTGCTGATAAAGATTTGGAAATCAATGGTGTGTTGTTCAACTCGAAGAAAGAAATGTATGACAAGATGCATGAACGTCAGGCAGAATTGAGATACTCTTACGAACACGTCTATCCTTTATATATGAAACGGGCGGATGGAAAGCGCCTTGCATTCTTTAAGGACACTAAAGAACTGAAAGAATGGTTGACGAAGGTTTCGCCAGAATGGGATATGGCAGAGGTCTGCCGACATTTGCCAAGCTGCCCTCATGTAGGCTTTATCTCAAAGAAGGCTGGAATAATTTTTGCGCCTAACATTATTCATGCGATAAAATGCAGTTACAACCCATACTATAGGAAATGCGATGCTCGTAAAATGCAAAAGGAAACGATGGACGCATTAATCAACACGGGGGCTATGCATCCTGAGTTGATGCATTATCTGCTTGAGAACAACATGTTGCAGGATGGTGATCTTAGCAGTAACCATCCAAGCGAATTGGGTAAATTCATATTTTCACGCAATATCGACTTTATTGCCCGCAATCATCGCAGACACCTTTATTGGGACCATGATTTTTAATAAGAATCATTCTGAACCTACCAAATACAACAACGGCACAACTCTCATCGAGCTGTGCCGTTATTGTATGTTTAACTTAAAAAACTTTTCGTAATTAATGAAGATTCTCACGAGCCCTCATAGTTACCTGTTAAACAATCGTTCAATTTACCTTAAACCTAATAACTAAAAACCTAAATCTATTACTACTAACCTAAACAATCTATTAACCTTTTGACGATGCAAAGGTACAAAGATTTTTTGTGTCCGCAAACAAACGGCGATTTTTTTAGCGTCTTTTAGCTGTTTTATTGATTTACGACAAGGTTTTGTGTCCGAACACAATACTTGTTAACACATGATAGCAAGCGTTTAACAAGCCCCACAGCTTCCTTTGTATTCCGCCTTAAAAGCCTTACCTTTGCATCTATGAAAAAACAAGATGCTAAAACAAAAGATTCGAAGCCACATTACGCTAGAAAACAACAACGGCACAACTCTCATCGAGCTGTGCCGTTATTGTATGTTTAACTTAAAAAACTTTTCGTAATTAATGAAGATTCTCACGAGCCCTCATAGTTACCTGTTAAACAATCGTTCAATTTACCTTAAACCTAATAACTAAAAACCTAAATCTATTACTACTAACCTAAACAATCTATTAACCTTTTGACGATGCAAAGGTACAAAGATTTTTTGTGTCCGCAAACAAACGGCGATTTTTTTAGCGTCTTTTAGCTGTTTTATTGATTTACGACAAGGTTTTGTGTCCGAACACAATACTTGTTAACACATGATAGCAAGCGTTTAACAAGCCCCACAGCTTCCTTTGTATTCCGCCTTAAAAGCCTTACCTTTGCATCTATGAAAAAACAAGATACTAAAACAACAGATTCAAAGCCACATTACGCACTTCTCGACGGTCTGCGAGGCGTGGCGGCACTCCTCGTAGTATGGTATCACGTATTCGAGGGATTCCAGTTTGCAGGCAACAAGCCCGTTATCGACTTTATCAATCACGGCTATCTTGCCGTCGACTTCTTCTTCATCCTTTCCGGATTTGTCGTAGGCTATGCTTATGACAGCAGATGGGGAAAGACGCTTACGTTGGGAGGATTCTTCCGCCGCCGTCTTATCCGCCTCCAGCCAATGGTCATTATGGGTGCTGTGATTGGCGCTGCGTCGTTTCTGATCAGCGGAATGGAGCGATGGGACGGCACGCACGCCACGCTTTGGCTCACCTTTCTCGCCTTCGTCTGTGGATGCCTTATGCTCCCTGCCCTACCCGGAATGCCACGTGAGGTGCGTGGCAACGGCGAGATGTTTCCGCTGAACGGACCGTGCTGGTCACTCTTCTTCGAGTACGTGGGCAACATCGTGTACGCGCTCTTCATACGGCATCTGTCAACACGTCTGCTCGCCGTACTTTCGTTTGCGCTCTGCTGCGCCCTTGCATGGTTTGCCGTAACTGACCAGTCGGGCTACGGATCTATCGGAGTGGGATGGACGGTTGACCGTACCAACATACTCGGAGGAATGCTCCGTATGCTTTGTCCGTTCACCATGGGCATTCTCATGTCGCGCTTGTTCAAGCCCTTACGACAAGCCCGCGGAGCCTTCTGGACGAGCGCAGCCTTATTGCTCATCATCTTCCACATACCTTATATATATAGTGACGGAGCGCTGAGCCTTAACGGAGTGTTCGAGGCAGCTTGCATCATAGCTGTATTCCCTCTTGTGGTATGGTACGCTGCATCCGGCAAAACCACCGACATAGCCTCAACGCGCATATGCCGTTTCCTCGGCGACATTTCGTATCCGCTATACATAGTCCACTATCCTCTGATGTACGCATTCTATATGTGGCTCATCAAGACACGCCAATACACGCTGTACGAGACTTGGCCAGCAGCATTGGCCGCAGTGACCGCCAGCATCATCCTGGCATGGCTGTGCCTTAAGCTGTACGATATGCCGGTGAGAAAATGGTTGAGAAACCTATAAATAACAAAAAACGCCTCCCATAACCCTTGCGGACTATGGGAGGCGTCATATTATGTAAATCTTCTAAGAAAGAAGAAGATTACTTCTTGTTGAGTGCGAGGTCGATAGCCACGGCGATAGCTACAGAAGCACCTACCATCGGGTTGTTACCCATACCGAGGAAGCCCATCATCTCTACGTGAGCAGGAACTGAAGAAGAACCTGCGAACTGAGCGTCTGAGTGCATACGACCCATTGTATCAGTCATACCGTAAGAAGCAGGACCAGCAGCCATGTTATCTGGGTGCAATGTACGACCTGTACCACCACCAGAAGCTACTGAGAAGTATGGCTTACCAGCAGCAATACGCTCCTTCTTGTATGTACCAGCTACTGGGTGCTGGAAACGTGTAGGGTTGGTAGAGTTACCAGTGATAGATACATCTACATCCTCGCTCCAGTTGATAGCAACACCCTCGCGAACGTCGTCAGCGCCGTAGCAGTTAACCTTAGCACGTGGACCGTCGCTGTAAGCGATGCGGTTAACAACCTTCAACTCACCTGTGTAGTAATCAAACTTTGTCTGAACGTATGTGAAACCGTTGATGCGGCTGATGATCTGAGCAGCATCCTTACCAAGACCGTTCAAGATAACGCGCAATGGGTTCTTACGAACCTTGTTAGCCATCTCAGCAATCTTGATAGCACCCTCAGCAGCAGCGAAAGACTCGTGACCAGCCAAGAAAGCGAAGCACTGAGTCTCCTCACGGAGCAAACGAGCAGCCAAGTTACCGTGACCGAGACCAACCTTACGGTCGTCAGCTACAGAACCAGGGATGCAGAAAGCCTGCAAACCGATACCGATAGCCTCAGCTGCATCAGCAGCAGTCTTAGCACCTTTCTTGATAGCGATAGCAGCACCAGCTACATACGCCCACTTAGCGTTCTCGAAGCAGATACGCTGAGTATCTTCACACATCTGATAAGGGTCAACACCTGCGTCCTCGCAGATTTGATTAGCCTCTTCCAAGCTCTGAATACCGTTAGCATTAAGAGCAGCAAGAACCTGCTTCTCGCGACGTTCCTGACTTTCGTAACTTACTTTTCTAATCATATCTGTATCTCCTTATTATTCTTTACGTGGATCAATTGCTTTAACAACACCCTGCTCAGCAGTTGTACGACCGTAGCTACCTGTGAACTTCTTGACAGCCTCGTTAGCGTCCATACCGTTCTTGATAGCTTCCATCATCTTGCCGAGGTGAACATACTCGTAACCACAAACCTGGCTGTCCTTATCGAAGAACTGCTTTGTGATGTAACCCTCTGTCAACTCGAGGTAACGTGTACCCTTAGCTACAGTACCATAGAGAGTACCAGTCTGTGAACGAAGACCCTTACCCAAGTCCTCAAGACCTGCACCGATAACGAGACCGCCCTCAGAGAAAGCGCTCTGGCTACGACCGTAAACAATCTGGAGGAAGAGCTCGCGCATTGCTGTATTGATAGCATCGCAAACGAGGTCAGTGTTCAAAGCCTCAAGGATAGTCTTGCCTGGAAGAATCTCAGAAGCCATAGCAGCTGAGTGAGTCATACCAGTACAACCGATAGTCTCAACGAGAGCCTCCTGAATAACGCCTTCCTTGATGTTCAAAGAGAGCTTGCAAGCACCCTGCTGAGGAGCACACCAACCCACACCGTGAGTATAACCAGAAATATCCTTAATCTCCTTGGCGTAGATCCATTTTCCTTCTTCAGGAATTGGAGCCGGTCCGTGGTTAGGACCCTTTGCGACAACGCACATGTTGTCTACTTCTTTTGAATAAATCATAATCGGTATAATAAAATAAATTATTAATGTAAAAGTCTTACCCATACGCGAGCGACGCTATATCCTATCGTATATCGTATATATAATAAGGTATAGATGCCACGCTCATTTACGTTTACAAAATTACAAAAAAAGACTTAGACAATACCTATTTCAAGGTACTTTTTTGTTTGTATTTCAGTATTTTCACTTTATTGTTGCAGAATCTTTAGTAACAGCCGTGGATTCCCTTTCCTTTATATCTCCTCTCAGCACCACGTCCTCCGCCTTCTTGCCGCTGTCAGCGATATGCTCCATAAGGAGCCGGCAAGCCTCTTCTGCCATTTGCTCCACTGGCTGTTCCACGGCAGTGATGGTGGGATGGACGAGCGTGCAGAGCGCCGTGCCCGACATGCAGCATTATAGAAACCATAAAAGCCCAAGTAGACTACGAAGCACAACAACGTTGTCTTAGTAGCTTTTATGTTGCTTTTGCTATTGTAATCATATCATGAAGCTATTTCCTCGGCACGATAATTCTTGGCAACCATGAATGATAATCAATGATTTAAGCCGAGTTCTGTCATCTGTGACAGATAGAAGCTTTTCACGAATTCTTTGGTGTCCACATATGCACTAAACTCATCATTGTACGGATAATCTTTAGATGTCCAAAATCTTCCCATCTCTGGATGCGAGCCAACAGTCTGCTGTAAATTGCAGCTTAGCGGTTAGGAGAGGCTGTGCATGAAAATTTTGGCGACACCTCACGCTCTAGCAGACACTATCTTCTGTATTTGCTATATGTATTATATCATTAGTGTCCCGTTAAAATCGGGACACTAATGTCTGAAAATCTTGTCAATGAATCAGAAAATCAAAAACAAGAAATTTACATTTCTCTCACAATCCAATCACCAATGGTCCGCTGACTACTATCATAGTTGACACCCACTTTCACAAGTCGCTTGCCTTCGGCTGAATACGGAATGAGATAACCCTTATCAGTAATCTGGTTTATGGCTTCCTCTGCTGAGCCATCATATTTCAGCTCAAACACATATATAGTTGTAGGCAGATGCAATACTGCATCAGCACGTCCTATAGCACTATCCTCCTCCACCTTAATAAATGCTCCCATAAGATTGAATATCAGATAGAAGACCGTCTGAAAGTCGCGCTCGTTCTTATTAGACAAGCGGTTGGATATACTCGACAGATATGCCTTTAAACGTATCATAGCTCCATTGATATTGTCTTCATACAGCATTTCAACAAATTCTGCCACAAGTCCATTATTGTCAATAGATACTGGAGAGAGATAATTGGGCGCCAGACTTCTCAGCATTCCAATCTTCACCTCCATATTAGGATATCCCAACTTATAGCTTTTGGTTATGGGACTGTACTTCTTGATAGTAAGATAGCCACTTTGATAGAGAATAGGCAGAGCAGAGGTCATTTGTTCTGGCGACACATCAAAGTCGTCAACGCTGACAGCATGCGCTTCAATATCCGTAACATTCACATGATATTTTTGCAGACTCTTGATGAGGTAACTGGGAGTGCCAGAGCCAAACCAATACGACTCAATTTTTTGTCCGCTCAATGCCCGTATCAGACTAAACGGATTGAACACATCCTCAGAGTGTTCGCTGAAATGATAACCATCATAATATAAGCGCAACTCCTCAAGACATTGCTCATAAGTAATACCGAGAGCTTTGCCAAGAGCCTCAACATCCGGCTTCATCATAGTGGTCAATTCTGTAAGACTGATGCCACAGATGGCAGAATACTGGTCGAACCTGCTGATGTTCTCCAAGTTGTTCAATTCGCTGAATATGCTCAGTTGAGAGAACTTAGTTATGCCGGTGATGAACGTGAACTCCAAATATGGGTCGAGCTTCTTTAGAGGACTATAAAAGTTCTGCATTACAAAACGAAGACTACGCAAGTTTTCCTCCTCATGTACAACGTCAAGCAATGGAGCATCATACTCGTCGATGATGACCACCACCTTACGCCCCGTCATCTTAAAGGCACGCTTCACAATACCATCCAAGCGGTCGTTTGGATATCTTTCACGCTCATCCCTGCCATACAATTCCTCATACTCTGACAATTGCAAGCCAAGATAGTCCTCCAAACGCTCCGCATTGAGATGTTTTGCACCACTCATATCAATATGAAGCACAGGATATTTCACCCAATCCTTCTCATAATCGGCTATCGCAAGTCCATCAAACAGTTCCTTGCGTCCTTCAAAATACGCCTGAAGAGTTGATGCAAACAACGACTTGCCGAATCGCCTTGGACGACTCAGAAAGACATAGCTCATCTTCTTCCTTCGGAAGTCTGCTATATATCCAGTCTTGTCTACATAGAGATATCCCCCTTCTCTGATTTTCGAGAAGGTCTGTATTCCTACGGGATAACAATTAACGATTTCTTCCATTTATGCACTTTATTTATAAAGTCCTGTTGACTGTTGATTCTCTTGTTAACACTAATAGTGCAAAATTAGCAAAAACTTTCCGTTCTGACCTAATCTTGAACTTAATATATAAGCATCCCCACTACAATAGTTGCTTTTGCTATGTAATCATATCATGAAGCTATTCCCTCAGCACGATAAATCTTGGCAACCATATATGCACTAAACTCATCATTGTATGGGTAATCCTTAGATATCCAGAATCTTCCCATCTCTGGATGGAAGCCCACTGTCTGATTGCACAGCAGAAAAGGGTAATTGTAGGAGGCTATGACGTCTCGCCGTAGCCACGCAGCCTTAGACAGCAAGCTGATTGAGTATGAACTGCGGGGTCCGCAGAGCGGAACCAAGAGAGGGTAAGGTGATGCTTATCCCACAGCTGCAAATTGCAGTTTATCTGTTAGTCTGCTATGTTAGGCAGGGCTTTGACAAAAACCTTTATCCACAATCCGCTTATGCTTTTCGAGCCTTCGGCAATTCCTTTATGGCATATATGGTCTTATGAGAACAAGTTCTCACGCCCATATATGCCATAAATGAATGAGAGGCTTTCGCCTCTCTCGAAAAGCACAAACGGAAAAAACAAAGAAAAACACAAGGTTACATAGTAGCAGTGTTAGTATGTTATGCAGAATGAGCGAGTGTGAGTCAAAAGTAAGAATTTGAGCTAAATTCAATAATCTACAAGGCAAACTGTAGGAGCCGCGGGCATTAGCTTTCCGCTTCGCGCCGCTGACTTTCAGTTCCTGCCTGCGGCATTGCAACAGATACTCAGTAAGTTACGGCTGCTTACAGTGCCTTTTCTCTATATTTCTTTAGTTTTGATACCTTCTGCATCCTTGTGTTTTTATATGTTTTTCCGATTATGGGCGCGTGCTGTGCACAAATAAAAGGCTTTACATTAGGTTGTCGAGAACATGGTTCTCGTAAGACCTAATGTAAAGCCTTTTATTTAA
>ERZ1026776.607-NODE-607-length-23931-cov-8.533674_pt1 | contig 23931 bp, 21 predicted proteins | sample MGYA00380125_ERZ1026776 | MGnify/ENA primary metagenome ERZ1026776 (study PRJEB33269, sample SAMEA4719761) | human gut metagenome | biome: human-associated habitat; feature: organic feature; material: feces | place: Cameroon | collected 2013-10 ...
CGAGATCTAGTACGGTCTCGTGGGCTCGGAGATGTGTATAAGAGACAGATACAGAGTATGCTTGTATAATTCCGTTTGTAAATTCTATAAGTGAAGATGAATATGATAAATTAGTAGATAAAATATTGGATTTTAGAAATTTAGATGAAAAACAAGTCATTTCTATTTTAAAATCAGATGAGCATACATATGTTAATTGCATTTACGAATGGCAGTATTATACGCAGAAGCTTTTAAGTACAATAGGAATTTTTGATATTTATCAAGGTAAACCTATAGTAAAATTATATCATCCTCAAAAGGCTACAAGTCACAGTAATCCTACGGGAAGAACAGTTAAAAATGGGTATGTCAAGTTATCAGCTTCTGTATACGAATTCGTGACTAAAATGTTAAATGTATATTCGGCATTTGATAAACCATTAAGGTTAGATGATGAAGAGAGAATGCAATTAGATGTTATTAAGGAAATATATTCATTTTATCCGAGTTTATTGCTTCAGGAAATTGGGGAAGAGTTGGATGAACTTCAGATGAAATTATTAGAATTACCGAAGTTGATCGAAACATATGCCAATAATCCTAATAATGAAACTGCATACAAATTTGAAGATGTCCTTACAGAAGGCTTCAATATGTTTATTAATGTTGATGCACGTAAAATTGGTGGAGCGGGTCATACAGATATAGAATGCTTATATATTACTAAGAAAAAGAAGTTTGCGGTTGATGCAAAGTCAACAGAAAATAAACTATCTGGAATTAATGCAGGAAGGTTACGAGAACATCGTAATGAAATAGGTGGAGAGTATACAATAGTTGTTACACCTAGATATGTTCCAGCGGCTATTCGAGATATAAAGGAATCTCCGATAGTAGTGATTTTGGCTAGTACATTTAGCGAGTATCTATATAATCATGTATATCATGATATACGAGAGATTGACTACGAAGATTTTGATAGCATTATTACGGAAAATTTAGGAACAGATATAAGTAAACAAATATCAAATATGACTATGGAGAAATTTGCAACAAGAAAAGTTGCGGTTTAGGAGGTAAAGTATGGAAGAATTTAAAATATGGCTGTGTAACAATAAGAAATACACAGAAAGGTCAGCAAGAGATGTGTGTTCAAGATTGAAAAGAGTATGTATAATACTAGGACAAGAAAATGTAGAAAACTGTAATATTGATGATTTAGAAAGCAATGAAGACTTTAAGAAATTAACAATGTCTGTTCGATCTCAATTACGGAAGAGCGTAAGATTGTTTTTTGAATATAAAGATAGAGACTAAATCATATTATAAGAGCCTGATGCTAGGGAAACCTACGAATTAGGCTCTTATTTATTTTTGTGTATTTTATTTATAGAAGCGTAGCAGATAAGCAAAATTGACCTGTATATATTACTTTAGGTGGCGGAAACCATCTAATAATATGAAAGGGGATTGTGCTATGGCTGAGACAATTATGAAAAAAATGGTAACGATTAATGGGGCTGAATATACAATTACTAGCGACGGAAAGGTATACGGAAAGGAGGACAGAGAGATTTCTATAAGACCTAATACATCTGGATATGCTTCTTTTACAGCAGGAAGAAAAGGAAAACGTACAAGAAAAGAAGTTCACAGACTGGTTCCGGTATCATCAAAGTACAGCATATTAATTTGTGATAGAAGCCTTTGCGTATTGGTTTCCGGGGATTTCTCAGGAAAAAAAGAAATTAAAAATCCTCTCCGGGTGCTGGCCAAAGCGAACAATTTCATTCGTGTAACCTGGGGAATCCCCGGAAAACAATATGGAAAGGAGATTTCTATGCAACAAAAGACAGATCAAGGAAGTGCATCTCTGGAAGCGGCACTTGTTGTGCCAATATTCCTTCTGGCGATGGTGACATTGTTTTTAATCGTTCAAAGTGTGCTTGTGGAAGCACAGATTTATGAGGCGGCAGCAGAGACAGCAGAATATATGTCGGAGCTTGCTTATATGGATGGCGGTAATGATGCGATTGCGTATCTGCGGTTTCCGAAGTATGTAGATGATACAGACCGTGTAAATCAATATGTAAAACAGGGTGTGCATGGAATTACATTTTGGGGTAGCACAATGAATACAGACAGCTGCTATGTCCAATTGCGGGTTGGTTACGATATGAAGTATATGGGAGCACGTTCTTTTGAGATAAAAAAACGTGCATATACGGGTGCGGACTGGCAAAAGAAGGGTGCAGAAGAGAATACGGCAGAGAAATATGTCTATGTGACGGACAATCAGGAAGTATATCATCTGACGCGCCAATGTTCCTATTTATCATTGCAGATACAACCGTGTTCTCTGGAGATGGCAAAAAACAGTGGTTATGATGCGTGTGCATTTTGCGGAACGGAAAAGACGGGAACAAATGTGTATATAACAAGTGAAGGTGAACGGTATCACAGTAGTATAAAGTGCAGTGGGTTAAAAAGAACCATATACCGGAAAAAGAAAAGTGAGGTGCAGGGACTTGGTCCGTGTTCCCGATGTGGGGGAACAGAGTAGGTAAAGTGGAATATGGAGGCTTGGAAATGGATAACAAGGGAAGCTCGGTTGTGGAATTAAGTATAATTATGCCGGTCATAATCAGTATATTGATTATGGTGATTTTTCTGTTCGTGGATACGATAAGGAACGGGCTGGTACAACAGGATGGATATAGCGTAATCTATACATATCAGGAAAAAGGAGGGTGGAAGGAAAATTCAGTGCAGATGCGAAAAAATGAAGAATCTGAGGCAACGCATGCGGTAATCTCAGATGGTTTGTGTCGGTTTGAAAAAGAAGGACATGTATTTGTGACAGAAGTGGGTGTGTGCAGCAACAGACTTAGAAGGTGGCAGGTGTATGGAAATATTGTTTGGGAATAAGGGAATTTATCATTATATAGATGCAAAGGTCGGAACGATGCAGGAACTGGAAGAAAAAGGGTATCTGTATCGTGTGAGAATGCTTGTCGAGAACGAGCTGCCATATATTTTACCATCGTCTTTTATATGCAGTGACGGAGTGGTATGGATGTCACATAATACGAAGAGCTGTTATGGATTGCAGTCGATGCTGCAGCAAAAAAAGATGACAGGAGACTGGCTCAGACAGATTCTGGTGCAGATTGTAAAGCAGGCAGAGATGCTGGAAAAGTATCTGTTGGATGCGTCAGATCTGGTAGTATGTGTGGAGTATTTGTTTTTCCATACAGAAAAAGAAGAAATACGCCTGTTGTGTGTGCCGGGATATCAGAAACCTTTGAAAGAACAGATTGCGGCATTTCTGGAATATCTGATGCCACGGTTTGATCATGGCGACCGGGCGGGAGAACGATTTCTGTATGAGTGTCATCAGGTGCTTGCAGATGAGTGGAATGATATAAGTGCTTTTTTCACATTGTTGGAATCGGATAAAAATGCAGATGAAGAAGTATATACCTATACATGCCAGGATGTAGGGAGTGCAGCTTTACCTTTGAATGAAGCAGAAAAATCGGCCGATACTGTTTTCTCTAAGCGCTTTTTTCTGTATGCGCTAACTGGTGGCGCAGCACTCGCTCTGATTATTAAATATTTGTTCTTTGATGGGACGACAGGAACCGCAATATTTGGAATTGTGTGGCTGTCTGCTCTGATCGTGCTTGCGATTATGACCGCGAGGGAAAAGGATGAGAGAGATGAATCGGATGTGGCAATGCAGGAATATAAAATGCATGAAAGGGAAAATACTGTTGGGTCTTTGGCGGAAATAGACGAGAAGACGGATTGCGATGCCACATATCCGCCGGCTTTGCAGCAGACAGAGAAAAAGAAACAAGGCATGAAGCTGGTACCGCTGTCGAATGGTGCGCTGGAAGCATTTCGTATTCCGGCGGATATAGAGTCGCTCACTATAGGCAGGGATAAGACTTCGGATTACCGTGTCACGACAACACAGATCAGCCGTGTGCATGCGCGGCTTTTTAACAGGCCGGATGGTCTGTATATTGAGGATGCGAACTCAACAAATGGAACATTTGTCAATACAAAACGTATTCCGCCAATGAATCAGCAGAAGTTAGAAAAAGGCGATGTGGTGGGGCTTGCAAATGAAGAGTTTTTTATCGCGTGAGAAAAAACTAGGTAAAATAAGACGAATGTGATATACTATGTTCACTAAGGAAACTTGAAAATCAAGGATGTACTTTCTCGTGGTGAACGCAGTAGAAAAACGAAATCAGGGAAAGGACTTGTCGGAGGTGACAGGCATGGTAGAAGAAATGACAAATAAGCAATTACAGTTTATAACATGGTTGATAACAACTGCCACAGACAAATGTCAGACGATAGAAGAAGTCAGAGAGCTTAATCGGGAGATACGGAAACATTCAGATGGGCTGATTGATGATATCGTATCTGGCAGCAGCACGAATGAAAAACCAGAGGCGTAAAATCAATAATTTCTAAAACATAAGATCCACATCGTTTTCACGGTTGAGAACGGTGTGGATTTTTCTATATGCTTTTTTCTATGCAATTATTGTATTTACCCCCTGTTTTTGGTATAGTAAGAGTGTGCGTTTTTGTAGCATGCAATACAAATTGGCAGTGGATGTATGAGGTGTTACGGTGAAGATAAATGTATATTACGGAGGCCGGGGGCTGCTGGAGGATCCGACACTCTTTGTAGTGGAGAAGATCATTCAGGTGCTTCAGGAGCTTCGGGTAGAAGTAACAAGATATAATATGTACGAGGACAAATCAGGAATTGCAACGCTCCCCAACACATTAAAGGATTGTGATGGAGTTATTCTTGCAGCGAGTCTGGAGTGGTTCGGAATTGGCGGATATATGCAGCAGTTTCTGGATATGTGCTGGCTGTATGGAGACAAGGAGAAGATTGCATCACTTTATATGATGCCGGTTGTCGTCGCGACTGCCTATGGCGAGCAGGATGCGGAACTGTCTTTGCGGAAAGCATGGGATGTACTGGGTGGTATCTCGGAGCCCGGCATTGCGACTTATGTGGATTCCACAGATGTGCTGGAACAGGAAAGCCGGTATCTGAATCTGATCGAGAAAAAATCTGAAGACTTCTATCGCCTGATTAATAAAAAAGCGATGAAACTGCCGACGAGTAACACTGCTGTAAAAAACACGTTGATTAAGCAGAATAATATCAATCTGACTCCACAGGAGAGTGAACAGCTTTCTAAGTTTGTGGCAGATGATGGATATGTGAAGAAGCAAAAAGAGGACATCGAAGAACTCGCAGCGATGTTCAAGCAGATGCTTGGAGATGAGGAGGAAAGTCCGGAACCGCCAAGTATTTATGAAGATGATATCGTAGAAGGATTTTATAAGAATTTCCATCCGGAAGCCGGATTTATAGCAAGTTATGTAATTATAATTCCGGATATGGGAAAGAATTTAGTGATACATGTAGGGAAAGTCTTGCAGTGCGGATATGGCGCCGATACGGAAGCCGATGTCAAGTTGAAAGCGTCAAGTACGATGCTACGCAATATTCTGACTGGAAAGAACAGCTTCCAAAAAGGCTTTATGTCAGGAGAGATTACCGCGAAAGGTAATTTTAAGACACTTCGGATGCTGGATCAGATTTTCCATATATAAGGTTGGAGGCAGTTTATGTCATACATGGCATTATACCGGAAGTGGAGACCGGACGCATTTGAGGAGATCAAAGGGCAGGAACATATTGTAACGACAATCCGAAATCAGATTGTCCATGACCGTGTCGGACATGCATATCTGTTCTGTGGAACCAGAGGTACTGGAAAGACCACAACCGCAAAACTTATGGCGAAAGCAGTTAATTGCGAGCATCCGGTAAATGGAAGTCCGTGTAATGAGTGCGCGAGCTGCAAAGCGATTGCAGCGGGGGCATCCATGAATGTGATTGAGGTTGATGCGGCAAGTAATAATGGTGTTGATAACATCCGTCAGATTACGGATTCGGTGAATTATTCTCCGTCAAGCGGAAAATATCTGGTCTATATCATTGATGAGGTGCATATGCTTCGGGACGCTGCATATAATGCACTTCTGAAGACATTGGAGGAACCGCCATCATATGTAATATTTATATTGGCAACGACAGAATCTCACAAGATTCCTGCAACAATCATGTCCCGATGCCAGCGCTATGATTTCCATAGAATTTCGCTGGAAGTAATCGCGGATCGCTTACAGGAGCTGTTGAACCGGGAGAATATTCCTGCAACAAGAGAAGCGGTCGAATATGTGGCACGTGCCGCAGATGGTTCCATGCGAGACGGATTAAGTATTCTGGAACAATGTATCTCCTATCATATGGGAGAAGAACTGACGCTCGATAAAGTGCTTGATGCGATTGGTGCCGTGGATGTTGAAGTCTATATACAATTATTCGAGAACCTGAAAAAACGCGATGTAGTCGGAGCGTTAAAGATTATTGATGAGGCAATCTGGCAGGGGAAGGATCTGTTACAGCTTGTAAATGAATTTACAGGATTTATACGAAATATCCTGGTTTTATCAATTGATACTTCCATGACGATGGAAGTCAATCAGGAGACAAAAGACCGGATGATTGCGCTTGCGCAGGATGCAAATGAAGATGCGTTGATGCATGCAATCTATGTACTTCAGGATGCGTCAGCAAAAATCACGTACACATCATCGAAACGTGTCATGTTAGAACTGGCAATTATCAAGCTCTGCAAACCGGAAATGCGGTACGATGTGGAAGGCATGAACCAGAGGATTGAACTTCTGGAAAAACAGCTTGCCGAAACAAAGGAATTGTTAAAAGAACAGCAGGCACATCCGGTTGTTATGACGGTTACACAGCCCGCAGATGGGGCGGTTGTACAGCAGCCGGCTGTTCCGGTGGGTGATTCTTCGGAACATATTAAACAAAATCTGCGGGATAAATACCCACAGGCTGAATATGAGGATCTGCTCCTGATTGCGAAGGCATGGAAGACGATAGGGAAACGCGGTCCGAGACTGGTGCAGCATTATTACAGACAGGCGTCGCTTGTTGCCGGAAGGGAATCCGGTACGTTGGAACTTGTGGTAGCAGATACGCCGGACAACGATCTGGCGATATCATATTTCGCAAATCAGGATAAGCTTGATGAACTTGGTGAGCAGCTTACGGATATGGCACAGTGTAAGGTGCGTGTGACATTCCGGAAGATCGAAGGCAGAGAAGAAGCACATGAACTGCAGAAAGACTGGGATCTGAGCAGAATCGTGTTTGATGATATAGAAATGCATGAATAAGGAGGATATTGAACATGGCAAAAAGAGGTGGATATGGTGGAATGGGTATGATGCCCGGAAATATGAACAATCTGATGAAACAGGCACAGAAGATGCAGAAGCAGATGGAAGAAACCACCAAAGCGCTTGAAGAGAAGGAATATGAGGCAACTGCCGGAGGTGGAGTTGTCAAGGTGAAAATCAACGGTAAGAAGGAAGTTACCGAAGTACATCTGGATGAAGAAGTTGTCGACAAGGATGATATTGAAATGCTGGAAGATCTGATTATGGCAGCGATGAATGAAGCAATCCGCATGCAGGATGAGGATCAGAAGAATTCCATGGGTAAGATTACCGGCGGACTTGGTGGAGGATTACCGTTCTAATGGATATTTATGGAGAGAAAGTAAACCGGCTGATTGGTGAATTGGGAAGACTTCCGGGAATCGGCGGAAAGACTGCACAGCGGCTGGCGTTCCATATTATCAATATGCCGGAAGAACAGGTGGAGAGCCTGTCGGCAGCAATTACAGATGCCAAAAAGCATATCCGGTATTGCAAATCCTGTTATACGATTACAGATCAGGAGTTATGTCCGGTGTGTGCATCCCCGAAACGGAATCACAAACTGATTATGGTAGTGGAAACTCCGAGAGATCTTGCAGCGTATGAACGCGTTGGGCAGTATCAGGGAGTGTATCATGTATTGAATGGTGTAATTAATCCGGCAATGGGAATTGGAACCGGCGATATCCGGTTGAAAGAGCTGATTCTTCGGTTGGAACAGGAAGATGTGGAAGAGTTAATTATTGCAACAAATTCCAGTGTGGAAGGTGAGGCAACCGCGATGTATATATCAAAGCTGGTTAAACCGTCTGGGATTAAAGTGACTCGGATTGCAAGTGGCGTTCCTGTCGGTGGTGATCTGGAGTGTATCGACGAAGTGACACTGCTTCGGGCGCTGGAAGGAAGAACTGTATTGTAATTGGATATATCTGAGATAGCATGCGGATAAATCCTGGAGTCTGCCATGGATTGTATGGTGGTGGAAACACATATTAAGGAGGTTGTGGTATGAAGAGAATTGGTATATTGACAAGTGGCGGAGATTGTCAGGCGCTGAATGCAACAATGCGAGGCGTGGCGAAGGGACTTTATAACACATTTGATGATGTGGAAGTATATGGTTTCTTAGAAGGTTACAAAGGACTGATATATGGCAATTATGTGAAGATGAAGCCGTCTGATTTCTCAGGGATTCTGACAAAGGGAGGTACAATTCTTGGCAGCTCCCGTCAGCCGTTCAAGCTGATTGATGAGCCAACACCGGAAGGCTTGAATAAAGTAGAAGAAATGAAGAAAAATTACACCAAGCTCAAGCTTGACGCGCTGGTTGTTCTCGGTGGAAATGGTTCTCAGAAAACTGCAAACCGCCTGTCACAGGAAGGCTTGAATGTTATAGGACTGCCAAAGACGATTGACAATGATATCTGGGGTACAGATATGACATTTGGATTCCAGAGTGCTGTGGATGTAGCTACACAGGCAATCGATTGTATTCATACAACTGCCTGCTCGCATAACCGTGTTTTTATCGTAGAGGTTATGGGACATAAGGTAGGTTGGATTACACTGCATGCAGGTATCGCATCCGGTGCAGACATCATCCTGATTCCGGAGATCCCATATGATATTGCGAAGGTATGCGAAGCACTTGACAGAAGAACCAAGCAGGGAAAAGGATTTTCTATCCTTGCAGTCGCAGAAGGTGCCATCTCCAAGGAGGTTGCAGCACTTCCAAAGAAGGAGCGTAAGGCGGCAGTCGCGGCAGCAGCGGAGAAATATCCATCTGTTGCATATGAAGTGGCAGATAAGATTAAGGAATATTCCGGTATGGATATCCGTGTGACAGTTCCCGGACATACACAGCGAGGCGGAAGCCCGGACCCTTATGATCGTGTGATCTCCAGTCTGTTCGGTGCGGAAGCGGTAGAACTGATTAAGAATAAGGATTTTGGCAAGCTTGTTGTTATGCGTAACAATGAAGTGACAGCAATTCCGATGGAAGAGTCTGCCGGAAAGTTGAAATATGTATCAAAAGATGACAGTATTGTAAAATATGCAAAAAGACTTGGCATTTCTTTCGGTGACGAATAAATGGCATGAATCATGGCTTGATGTAAGCAGCACATATCTCGGGCCTTGTGCATAGAATAAGAAAAACAGATAGACAATCAGCCGCAAACTGATTGTCTATTTATGTAATTCTATGTGAGAGGCTTCCATGAAAGAAATTGATGAAATCTATGTACACAGACTGCGGTCTCCGGAGCTTATGATTGTGGATGAACAAGAGCTGGAAGAAGACCGTGCATATTTGCGAGCCATGTATCCGATGCGCGCGAAGATGATTCTGGTTATGGTGGAAGATGCCTGTGACCGGCTGGAATATGAAGGCAGTCCGATGTTTGCGGTGTATCCTGATAAAGTATCCATGTTTGCAATCGCGAAGAAAATCTATGACAAGGTCAGCTACAAGGGGGCAGATGAGACTCTGCTGCATATGATAGAGATTATGGTCTGTCACGAATTCTATATTCGTCGATGCAGATATCGGAAAAGGAGAAAATATTTCTAAAATGAAACGGTTTTTATTGAGAGTGCTTGTGTTCATTGCGGTAGCAGTGGGCACAGCTTTTCTTGTCAATAAATTGAATAATGCGGGGTTAGACCGTGTATCAAAGGAGTTGGACGAGCCGACGCTTCCGTATGTGTATCTGGAATTCGACGGAAAAGTGATTAATCGAACCTGTGGATATACGCAGACGATGTCAACGAGTCTGATGCGGGAAGGAATCGTACCATTAAACAGCAGCCATGGAGTGACCGCGCTGGTTGATAATGAGGGAAAATACGGTGAGACATTCACATATGAATTACGAAGTATCGCCGGTGATTCTCTGGTTGAACGTGGTGACGCGACAGCCGGAAACATAGTGGATGGACGTAAACGGTATGATGTGAATTTCCGTATGGACATGCAGCCGAACCGGGAGTATGTGTTTGTGTTTATTATCACTGCGAAAGACGGTACGGAAGTTCGCTATTATAACCGAGTCGTGAATTTGTCAGAGCAGCATGCAAGGGAAATTATAGATTTTGCTACGGATTTTCATAACACGACATTTGTAAAAAAAGTAAATGAAGCAGAAGGAAATATTGTATTTGATCATCTGAAAACCGACAAGGCAGGAACAACATCCAGTCTGGCACATGTGGATCTGAATGCGACATACGAACAGATTACATGGGGCGGGCTCAATCCGGTTGTCGTAACAGGTGTTATCCCGACAATCACCGAGGTCGACAAAGAATATGCGGTGATTCACATGTCTTATGTGGCAGAGTCTGTGAATGATGCGAAGAGTCATTATTATCAGGTGGATGAATATTATAATGCCACATATGACCGCAGTGCAGAGACGGTGAATCTACTTGCCTTTGACAGGTATCAGGAGAGTTTCTTTGATAGTGGATATATCAGCAAAGACCGAAACAGTATCAGTATGGGTGTGACAAATGAGGAAGCAGAATACGTGACGTCTGCAGACTATAATATACTGGCATTTGTGCGTCTGGGGCAGTTGTGGATGTATAATTATAGTACGAATGAACTTACGAATATATTCAGTTACCCACAGGATAGCTTCTCGGATGCGAGAACATTGAATACAAATCTGGATATCAATATTGCAGATATGGATGAAGATGGAAATATCTATTTTGTTGTGTATGGGTATATGAATCGAGGCGAGCATGAAGGCAAAAACGGAATGTCGCTTTATTATTATTCGACGGAGTCTATGACAACAAAGGAACTGTTCTTTGTGGAGTGTGATGAGAGCTATGACATTATGAAGAAGGAAACCGGGCGCTTTACGTATTACAATGCACAGGCAGATGAATTCTATTATCTGCTGGATGAGACATTGTATAAGGTTTCACTTGCGGATATGACGCAGACGGCACTTGTAACAGACATTCCATCCGCAAAATATCTGGTGTCTGCGAATCGTAAGCTGATTGCATACCCAAATGCGGCGGAGGAAGATCAGGTTACAGTGATTACGATTCAGAACTTTGAGACGGGAGAGTCCTACGAGAAGACCTGTGCAAACGGAGATTTGCTGCTGGCATTAGGCTTCGTGGAAAATGATCTGATTTATGGAATCGCGCATGAGGCAGATGTGATCACAACATCCGATGGACAGGCAATTTTACCGCTGTATGAATTGTTTATCATGAGTGACCATGGGGAACAGAAGAAGGATTATACGAAGGATGGCGTTTATATCATGAATGCATCTGTAGGGCAAGATACGATTTATTTGACGCGTGCAAGAAAGCAGAACCAGTTCTTTGAGGAAATCGATCAGGATTATATCTCCTACAAAAAAGAACAAAATAACAAGATGATTACAACGACAACAACGTATGACAGTTATGCATGGGATATTCTGGATGTTGTGTTTCCATCGAATATCTATCTCCCGGATTCAGCAAGCTATCGAAAGACAAAATACAGCCAGTCGGAGTTTTTCAAGGAGATGCAGGTTACAACCAAGACCCGTGCAGGAACTTATTATGTCTTTGATAATGCCGGATATAAAGGTGAATATGAGACGGCGGGAAGCGCAATCACACGTGTAGTAGAAGATGAAGCTGGGCTTGTGGTGGACAGCAATGGAAATACGATTTATCGTTGTCTGGCAGCGGATAGTTATAATACCGTTGCGGATGCAATCAAGGAGACGCCGAATCCGGATGTGAGTCAGTCGTTGCTTACATGTGCTTATATGTGTGCGGACTATGCAGGAGGTACGCTGGAGGTATCGGACGCAATCGCGAGTGGAACGTTCGAGAAGGTGTTCGAGGATTATACGAATGGTGTCGGCATCAATATTTCCGGAATCAGTTTATCCACAGCGTTATATTTCCTTGACCGGGATATTCCGTTTGCCGCACGTATCGATGACGGGCGTTACGTGCTTGTGATCAGTTACAATTCTACGCATATCCGGTACTATGATCCGGTGCTTGGCGAAGAGGTGAAGGTGACACGGAAAGCGTTTGAGAATTCGCTGAGTTTACAGAGTAATACGATGTATACGTTTAGTGTACAGTAAAAAATAGAAAGGGCGCTGGATACCCAGCGCCTTTTGTGATACAGAAAATTATCGAAATATATCTATTCTTATACTTCTACATCCCAGAAACCATCCAAGGTTGCAAAGTAATCTTCCGGTGTCTCAGCTCGGCGGATCTGCTTTACGCTGCCGTTCTCACACAGCAGAAGCTCTGCGGATTTGAGCTTGCCGTTGTAGTTGTAACCCATTGCGAAACCGTGTGCGCCGGTATCGTGGATAACAAGATAATCGCCCATGTCAATCTTCGGAAGCGTACGGTCAATCGCGAACTTATCGTTGTTCTCACATAGGGAACCGGTCACATCATAGGTGTGGTCGCAAGGTGCATTTTCCTTGCCAAGGACTGTGATGTGGTGGTAAGCACCATACATAGCCGGACGCATCAGGTTGACTGCACAGGCATCCACGCCGATGTACTCCTTGTAGATGTGCTTCTCGTGGATTGCCTTTGTAACAAGGTGTCCGTAAGGGGCAAGCATGAAACGGCCAAGCTCTGTGAACAGGCTGATATCGCCAAGTCCTGCAGGGACAAGCACCTCATCGAATACCTTGTGTACGCCTTCGCCGATTTTTACGATATCATTTCCTTCCTTATCCGGTGTATAAGGGATACCGACACCGCCGGACAGGTTGATGTAGGAAAGCTCGATGCCGGTCTTTTCCTTCAGCTCAACAGCGACCTCGAACAGAATCTTTGCAAGGGTTGGATAGTAGTCGTTTGTGACCGTGTTACTTGCAAGGAACGAATGCAGACCGAACTTCTTCGCACCTGCGTCACGCAGCTCGGTATATGCTTTGAACAACTGTTCCTTCGTCATGCCGTATTTGGCATCGCCGGGGTTGTCCATGATCGTTGTGGAGATAGAGAAGGTTCCGCCCGGATTGTAACGGCAGAATACTGTCTCCGGAACACCACATGTATCCTTCAGGAACTGTACATGTGTGTAATCGTCTAAGTTGATGTTCGCACCGAGTTTTTTAGCCAGAATAAACTCTTCGGCAGGTGTGTCGTTCGATGAGAACATGATGTCAGAACCTGTGATACCAAGTCTCTCTGACATCAGAAGCTCTGTATAAGAAGAACAGTCGGTACCGCAGCCCTCTTCTGCTAGAATCTTCAGGATGGTTGGGTTTGGAGTTGCCTTGACTGCGAAATATTCTTTATAACCTTTGTTCCATGCAAATGCCTGCTTTAATTTTCTTGCATTTTCACGGATGCCCTTCTCGTCGTAGATATGGAACGGAGTCGGGTATGTCTTTACGATCTCTTCAATCTGTGCTTTCGTTACAAATGGTGTCTTCATGATATTCCTCCTGTATGTAGTAGGTTTTTCTATGTATAAGTCCTCTTATTCACACTCTCTATAATCTAGAAGTAAAACTGCGTTTTGTCAAGTAAAATGGCGTAAAAAACTTGATATCTAATTGAAAATAAATATCGAAGATGGTATCATAAATTATTATGTGCAGTTATCGCGTAGATGGTGAGAACATGCAGATGGCTGTTTCTTCCGGAAACAGCTGCAGACAAATATGAGATAATAGGAGTGTTAATTAGATGGCAGATAGTGGTGAATCAGGAGTAAATTACGACAATATATTTATAAAGCTGTTAAGCAGAATGGCGGATGCAATGCTTCTTTCAATCTTCTTCGTGCTTTCCTGTATCCCGGTTGTGACGATTGGAGCGGCATTTACAGCGCTTTATTATACAGCGATGAAGGGAATTACCGGGGATGACGGATATGTCTGGAAATTCTACACAAGAAGTTTCAAACAGAACTTCAAGCAGGCAACCGGTATGTGGATGCTGTTTCTAGTTGCATTTTTTATACTGGGCGTTGATATCTGGTTCTGGCTGACACAGTGGAAGAACACCGGAAACAGTATGGCGAAACCGTTTCTGTTTGTGAGTGTGGTGTTAATGACATTGGCGGTTATGACGTTTATGTATACATTTGCTTTGCAGGCAAAGTTCGATAATAAGGTGAAAACGCAGATGCGCAACGGATTTCTGATGAGTATCAAGAATTTCCCGATGACGCTCCTGATGCTGCTCACATATCTGGTGATTGCATGGTGCTTTTATTATGATACGGTAATCGCGTTGATTGTGTATGTTATTATTGGATTCGGGTTAGTTGGATATTTGTGGGGCTATATCATGCTCCGGTGCTTTAAACCATATCTTCCGGAAGAAGATCTGCATGCATATGATGAGAGTGTGTTGATTCATGATGAAGAGGAAGGTACTGCTATGGAAGATACTGACGTATCGGGAGACGAAGATTCCGAAGATTCAGAAGATGAAGAGTAAATAACAGGAGAGGGCAAAGAAGGATATCCGGAGATGAAAGCAAATATATCAATGAGGCGAAACTATATCAGTATTATATTGCTTGCTGTCTTTTTCTTTGTGTTTTTAGGCACGGAATATCTCTTTGATAACTGTATGATGCATGTGACAGATATGGATGGTGTTGTCCGGGCACAGAATTATGTGCTTGGTGTGAGTGCCGTTGGATTTTTTCTGTACCGGTCAGTTGCAGATTTTTTTGCTGCACGGAGAATATGGCTCTCTGCTATTTCATCATTGCTTTTATTTGGAATTGATATCATCTGTGTGATAGGCGTGCTGCATCATGCGGGATATATGCTGACAATATACGCCGGGTGTATCCTGTTTTTGAATCTCGGTATATTAGGGGCGTGGGTGCATTACCGGATGGCACGCGCGTTAAGTGACCGGACGGTACTTGCCCGATGTGTTGGATTTGCTTATGCAGGCGGAATTATCTTACAGTTTCTAAGCAATAATCTGATACATAAAACATGGATTGAGGCATGCCTGCTGATGGCCGGCTGCGGAGTAATCACATTATCGCTCATTGCAAAGGGGGAACCGGCCTGCACTGACACGGATTCACGCGGAGAAGAGACACCATATCCGATCTCGGTCTGCGTGATGTTTGCGGTTATTATATTCTTTATGACTATTATTTTTGCCACCCTGGACAATACCGTGACTTCGGCGCATGCGGCGGGAACGGTTGATATTGGTCAATGGCCAAGACTTTTGCTGGCAGTAAGCGGAATCGCAGCCGGATTCCTGTTTGACATGCGTGGTCGAAAATGGATGCATATGATCATGTATTGCGTAACGCTTTTATCCACGATTTGTGTAATTATGATTGGATTTGGCGGATCGTTCCTGGTGGGATTACTCGTTTTTTATCTATCTGCCGGATTTTTTTCTGTGTATTTTACAGCCGGGTTTATGGAACTCTCCTATCATAGCGCGGCTCCGAAGCTGTGGGCGGGATTTGGCCGGGCAGTGAATAATCTGTGTGCACTGGTCACACTGACTTTCGCGGGTAAGGTTACGTCAGCGGGATACGGTGTTATGATTGCGGTAGTTTTGCTTTTTGTGGTTATCAGTGCTTTGCTTTTTGCCTATCAAAACCAGTTTTCTACTTATGTGATTGTCAAGAAGCAAAAGGCGACTGCCGGAGGTACAACGACAGAGGCACCACCGGCAAAAATCACAACAACGACGGAAGCGCCAGCCGCTAAGACAGTAAATCCGGAGAGTTCTCCGAAGACCGGAGACGGAGCGATGCCGATTGCGTGTATGTTGTTAGGTGTGATCAGTGCGAGTCTGTTTGTACTGATGGAAAAAAGAAAATAATCATTCCCTCCGGATGGAAAATGTGTGTGCCGCGCCTGAAAATATTTTTCGGGCGCGGTTTTTGTCTGTAAGACATGCGTATTTCGTTGACATACAATAGGAAAAAGATTATGATGTAGGCACTTGTGTTTGTGTAAGGAACGCGGTATACATAACAAGGGAACAAAATACGAGAGGGGAAGGACATGAAGACAAACCTTAAGCGGATAATAACCGCAATCTTGATGATGGCATTGCTGCTCGGACCACTGGTATCGGTGCCTGTGAAAGCAGAGGAAAATGAAGACAATACATTTGTTGTTGGATTCGATGCAGAATTTCCGCCATATGGATATAAAAACGATGACGGCGAGTACGTTGGATTCGATTTGGATCTTGCACAGGAAGTGTGCGACCGGAACGGCTGGACTTTAAAGAAACAGCCAATCGAGTGGAACTCGAAGGATATGGAATTGAATTCCGGTTCAATCAGCTGTATCTGGAACGGATTCACGATGAATGGCAGAGAGGATGATTATACATGGACAAAACCATATGTGGATAATTCACAGGTCGTTGTTGTCCGTAAGGATTCCGGTATCACACAGCTCACCGATCTGGCTGATAAGGTGGTTGCGGTACAGGCGGACAGCTCCGCACTGGCAGCATTAACCGGAGAGGATGCGAGTGAGGAAAACAAAACACTCTGTGCGTCATTCAAAGATCTGCAGCAGGTAGGTGACTATAACAGTGCATTCATGAATCTGGAATCCGGTGCGGTTGATGCAATCTGTATGGATATCGGTGTAGCAAACTATGAGATTGAATCCCGTGGGGATAAATTCATGATGCTCGAGGACCGCCTGTCTTCCGAAGAATACGGAATCGGATTTAAAAAGGGGAATACAGAGCTCCGTGATAAAGTACAGGCAACACTGCTTGACATGCTTGCCGATGGTACATTTGAGGAGATTGCAAAGAAATGGGGCTTGGAGGAATCTATCTGTTTGACTGCAGATGATGAGGTGCAGGAGGAGACGACCGCAGATGACAATACATTTATTGTCGGCTTCGATGCGGAATTCCCACCATATGGATATAAGAACGATGACGGTGAATACGTCGGCTTCGATCTGGATCTGGCACAGGAAGTCTGTGACCGGAACGGCTGGATCTTAAAGAAGCAGCCAATCGAGTGGAACTCGAAGGATATGGAATTAAATTCCGGTTCGATCAGTTGTATCTGGAACGGATTTACGATGAATGGAAGAGAAGATGCTTACACATGGACGACGCCGTATGTCGATAATTCGCAGGTCGTTGTTGTCCGTAAGGATTCCGGTATCACACAGCTTACCGATCTGGCAGATAAGGTCGTTGCGGTACAGGCAGACAGCTCTGCGCTCGCAGCCTTGACCGGTGAGGATGCAAGTGAGGAGAATCTGGCGCTTGCTAAGACTTTCAAGGATCTGCAGCAGGTAGGCGATTATAACAGTGCGTTTATGAATCTGGAATCCGGTGCGGTTGATGCGATCTGCATGGATATCGGTGTTGCAAATTACGAAATCGCATCCCGCGGTGACAAATTCGTGATGCTTGAGGACCGCCTGTCTTCTGAGGAATATGGAATCGGATTTAAGCTTGGAAATACCGAGCTTCGTGATAAAGTGCAGGCAACACTGCTTGATATGCTTGCCGATGGAACATTTGAAGAAATTGCGAAAAAATGGGGACTTGAAGAATCAGTCTGCCTGTCACCGGATGATCAGGTACGGGATGGAAATGCCGCTGCGGCAACTGTGACAGACAGTGCATCCACAGGTAAGAAGAATACGAACTTCTGGGATAAGTTCTGCTCAATCACGAAGCAGCTTGCAGAAGGTCTGCTCGCATCTCTTGTGATCTTCTTCCTTACCCTTCTTTTCTCCCTGCCACTCGGACTTTTAGTTGCGGCAGGCAGAATGTGTAAGATCGCGCCAATCCGCTGGCTGGTGAAGTTCTATATCTCCATCGCACGTGGTACGCCGCTGATGTTACAGCTCCTTGTAGTATTTTACGGACCGTATTATCTGTTTGGTGCAACGCTTACGACAAGCTATCGTTTCCAGGCGGTTATCATTGGATTCGCCCTGAACTATGCAGCATATTTTGCCGAGATTTATCGTTCCGGTATTCAGGCTGTACCACAGGGACAGCACGAGGCTGCACAGATCTTAGGCTACAGTAAGAGTCAGACGTTCTTCAAGATCGTATTCCCACAGATGGCAAAGAACATCCTGCCTTCTGTCACAAACGAGGTTATCACACTGGTTAAGGATACCTCGCTTGCATTTGCAATCTCTTATACGGAGATGTTCACGCTGGCAAAGCAGGTGGCAGCCGCACAGACGACGATCATGCCACTCTTTATTGCAGGTGTATTCTATTACATCTTTAACTTTGTGGTTGCATTTGTCATGGAGAAAATCGAGAAACGTATGAATTACTATCGATAGAACAGGAGGGCTACGATGAATTTACTGGAAGTAAAAAATATAAAGAAAAGCTTCGATGATCTTGAAGTGTTAAAAGATATCAGTATGTCGGTTGCAGAGAGCGAAGTAATCTCGATTCTCGGCCCGTCCGGTTCAGGAAAATCTACGTTCCTTCGCTGTATGACAATGCTGGAGAAAATTGATGGCGGAAGCATGATATATTGTGGAAAGGAAGCTGTCAATTCAGACAGTGGGGCACCGGTTTATGCGAATAAAACAGATCTGAAAGAAATCCAGAGCTATTATGGGCTGGTGTTCCAGAATTTTAACCTGTTTCCACATTATTCCGTGCTCAAAAACATCGCGGATGCACCGATTCACGTGCAGAAGCGTGATAAGGAAGAAGTCTACGCGGAGGCAAAGGAATTGCTTCGTAAGATGAATCTGGAAGATAAAGGAGACTATTACCCATACCAGTTGTCCGGCGGACAGCAGCAGAGAGTAGCGATCGCTCGTGCACTTGCTTTAAAGCCGAAGATGCTGTTTTTTGATGAACCGACATCTGCGCTCGACCCGGAGCTGACTGCGGAGATTCTGAAGGTATTGAAAGAACTGGCGGCAGAGAAGATGACTATGGTGATTGTAACGCATGAGATTGGTTTTGCAAGAAGCGTATCTGACCGTGTGATCTTTATGGACGGTGGAGTTATCGTCGAGGAAGGAAAACCGGAAGATGTGATCGACAATCCGAAGACAGACCGTGCCAAAGCATTTTTGAAAAAGATGCAAGAGATGTAGAGATGTATAAGAGCTACAAAAAATAGAAATCCCCTGCAGACTGATAGAAACACATAGCGAAAGCGTGTCTGCAGGGGATTTTATTTTTGTACTCTATGCGTTCGATTGAGAAGATTACATCTTCTCCGGCTCATCGTATTCGACACCCTTCGTATCGACTGTCACTGTCTTGATACGCTGGTCTTCGAGTGGGCGATCCATGTAGTCGGTTGGAACGTCGGCAATCTTATTTACTATATCCAGACCATCCACAATCTTTCCGAAAGCAGCATAGCTTCCATCCAGATGAGGACTGTTCTTGTGCATAATGAAAAACTGGGAGCCGGCAGAGTTTGGCATCATGGTACGTGCCATGGAAAGTACGCCCGGCTCGTGCTTCAAATCGTTTGCAAAACCGTTCTGCGCGAACTCGCCGCGGATTGAATATCCGGGACCGCCGGTACCGTTTCCGTCCGGACATCCGCCCTGAATCATGAAACCGCTGATCACACGGTGGAAGATTAAACCATCATAAAACCCTTTCTTTATCAGAGAGATAAAATTCTTCACCGTATTTGGTGCAATATCCGGATAAAGTTCAAACGTCATAACATCGCCGGATTCCATCGTCATTGTAACAATTGGATTACTCAAATTTATCATCCTTTCTTGTAATTTTATCTAAAAGATGATAGTATAATACCATTATTGTAAAATTACATCAAGTATGTAATTTTTTAAAAAGTTATGTAAACTAAAATGCAAAGAAGAGGTACTGACCGTGGGAAAAACAGCAGTTAGAATAGTCAAAGGAATCATATTGGTCGTGGCAATTTTGGCACTTGCCAATCTGACCTATAAACATCTCCGAACATATTATGATGATTATATGTATGAATATAAAGGAACCGAGTCAAGAGAGGGTGTTGATGTGACGGTGGAGATCCCGGAGGGGGCATCGGTAAAGAAGATCGCCGAGATCCTGAAGGAAAACGGATTGATCAATTATCCAAGGGCATTTACGAAGCGTCTGCAGGATTCGGAGTACCGGGGCAAGCTGCATGGAGGTACTTATACACTGAATACAGGTATGACAACGCTGGAGATGATGGCAGCGATGAGTCCAAGCTATGAAGAGAATGCACCGATTGATTATCTGGTCGTGCCGGAAGGCTTTACTGTAGAGATGATTGCTGCACGGTGTGAAGAGCAGGGGATTTGCAGTGCAACAGAATTCTTGAATGCATGTAAATCTGTGACAAGATCGGATTTTCCGTATCTGGAAGATATTCCGGCTGGTGCAAATGTAAAGTATAAAGTTCAGGGATTTTTGTTCCCGGCTACTTATGATATCTACGAGTCTACAACTGCAGAGTCGCTGGTAGCGTGGATGCTGCAGACTTTTGAGAACTACTACACACAGGATTTACAGGATCGTGCAGCAGAGCTTGGGTATAGTGCATTTGAGGTCGTAACCCGTGCGTCTATTGTGGAACGTGAGGCAAAGGTAGATGAGGAACGGCCGATCATAGCAGGCGTTATTAACAATCGTCTGAAGGCGGATATGCCGCTGCAGATGTGTCCGACGGTTTTGTATCCGCTTACAAACGGAATGTATGACAAGAGTCAGATTTTGTATGAAGATCTGGAACTTGATTCTCCATATAATACGTATAAGAATGCCGGACTCCCGGTTGGTCCGATTTGTAATCCGGGTATTGCCTGCATCAATGCGGTGTTGTATCCACAGGAACACAATTATCTGTACTATCATGTGGGAGATGAAGAAGCGGGAACGCATATATTCACAGAGAATTATGAGGAGCATATTGACACTCAGATTATCGGTGGACCGAATGGTGTAACTACAGAGGGTGATGAATCATCGGAAGAATCGGAAACTGAGGAATCGCAATAGAAAAATAATGTGTTAGGAGGGACGTTATGAGAACTTTTAATTTTAAAGCACGTAATATAGGTGAAGAAAAATACTTATCATACACAATGGGGGACGATTGTGAGTTAGATGAGGATGTGCTTGATTATTGTCAGGATAATGCACCGGAGGAACTGGTGGAGATTATTTACGAAGAAGATGATGATTACGATTATCTGACATATCCGATTACGGGAAAGGTATCTTTGGAGGAGTATATTGTAGATGAGCATGACTGTGAGAGTGTGCTTTTGATACTTCGCAATGTGGCACAGGAGATGATTTCCCTGAAGGAACAGGCAGTTCCGCTTTCATATGTGTTGCTTAACCGAGGATTTATCTATGTAGACGCAGACAAGAAAACAGTACAGTTTTTGTGCCTGCCGATTGAGAGCAAGGGCGCGCTTTCTGTTGAATTTAAGAGCTTTGTGCGTCAGCTGCTTGCAAATATGAAATACGATGTAGAGGAAGATCTGAACTATGTCGGCAAGCTGCTTACCTATATTAACGGTGATAACTTCAATTTGCGTGGACTGATTGGTCTGGCAGAGGCTTTGATGGAAGAAGAAGGCATCAGCTTTGAGGAAGCAGGGGCTATCGATGCAGACGGCGTGGAGGTCGTAAGTGCAGAGGACGAAGCTGCTCCGGAACACATCGATGACATCATGAACAATCTCGAGGAGAACGATACACCGCTTCCGGAGATTGGGGATGATGAGGACGAAGAGGAAGAAGAACCGGCAGAAGCAGTCGAAGAGGAAGAAGAACTTGACAGTATTCTCCCGGCAGGAATGCAGGTAAATGCTTCAGAAGCAGAAGAGACACCGACTCCTGCACCGGAAGAGATACAGGATTTAGAACCGGAAGAGACACCAGCTCCTGCACCGGAATCAACACCGGTTGCAGAGAAAACAGAGATTCCTTCTGCAACAGAAGAGATTTTGTCTCAGGTAAAACCGGAAGAAGAGGAGACTGCAACGAGTGGAAACGAGAAATTGCAGCTCAAGACGAATAAGAAAGAGTCAGATATTAATGTGATTAAAGACCGTATCAAGGAACTGGTAGGAGAGGTTCCATCGGCAAAACCACAGCCGCAGCCAAAAAAGAATATTCAGACTCTGGAAGATCTGGATAATTTTCTTGAGAATAAGCCGCCGGTTATCAAACGTAATGTAGTAAAAGTAAACCGTGCAGCGATTATCCAGCAGACAGAGGCTGAGATGGAGGCCGCAGAGGCAGAAGCTGCCGAGACAACACAGCAGGAAGCACCGGAGGCTCCGACAATCGTGGAGACCAAGGCAGCCGATCAGACGGAGAATGTTAAGGTTCCTGTCATCGAAGATATTTATGAAGATATGAATATCGAGAAGAAAAAGGATGAAGAGAAGAAACCGAAGAGCTCTTCCATCCTGAACAAATCCGTGACAGAAATTGTGAAGGATGCGGTAGGTGTAGTGACGACAGGCGGGGTACCGAAAGCTCTGCCGTATCTGATTCGTGTCAGCACAGAGGAACGTATTATGCTGAATAAAGCAATCTTCAAGATTGGAAAGGCAACCAGAGGCGTGGATTATACAGTTGGTGGAAACGGAGCAATCAGCCGTCAGCATGCTTTTATCATCCAGAAAGACGGGGTATGTTACATTAAAGATAATAAGTCTACAAATCATACATATGTGAATGGAAAACGCGTGGAGGACGGTGTAGAGGAAATCCTGACGCATGATTCCCTGATAAGGCTTGCAGATGAGGAGTTTACATTTAAGATTCGCTAATTAAGGATATTTGATATCATGAGGAGGTAGCAAATGAAGGGGTTAGAATTGAATGTTTCAAAGCAGAACGGAATGACGCTGGTGGAGTATCAGCTTGGAGCAGCAGATGCATATGATGACCGGGTATCCGACAAGGTTGCCCAGCTTGGGAATATCATACCATTCCAGTATAAGGATGAAGATGGAAAGAGAAGTATTGTTTCCTATGTGCATCATGACAACACATTGGAAGCTATGCTGAAGCGTACATTGAAGAAGGCGGATGTTCTTGCAATTCTGAAAGGGCTTTTATGTGCGTTTGAGATTGGCGCTGCAGGTGTGCAGATCAGTTATCTTGTGCGCGATACAAATTATATTTATGTGGAACCGGACAGCCTGGCAGTAAAATGTATTATGGTTCCTGTCAAGCAGGACGCACTGGGACAGTCTGATATTCCGAATTTCTTCCGTGGAATCGTGTCACAGATGCGTTTTGATGAAGAGGACAAGGACAACTATGTTGCGAGAATTTTGACTCTGATCAATGCAGATCATTACTCTAATATGAAATTAAAAGAACTTGTGGATGCGGAGATGGAAAAAATAGGTCTTTTCTACACAAGGGACAATGGACTGAAAAAAGAAGCGGATACACCGGCAAATGCAGATGCTCAGAATAAAGAAATCAAAGTAAACCGTGTTGGCGTGATGAATAATATGCGCCCACAGGGAATGCCGCCGATGGGTCAGCCAATACCAGCGCAGCCAATGGGTGGACAGGTGCCGCCGATGGGCCAGCCGATACCACAGCCGATGAACGGACAGAGACCACCGATGGGCC
>ERZ1026776.613-NODE-613-length-23784-cov-17.086224_pt1 | contig 23784 bp, 20 predicted proteins | sample MGYA00380125_ERZ1026776 | MGnify/ENA primary metagenome ERZ1026776 (study PRJEB33269, sample SAMEA4719761) | human gut metagenome | biome: human-associated habitat; feature: organic feature; material: feces | place: Cameroon | collected 2013-10 ...
GGATGGAAAATATCATTCGAAAAAAGATGAGAATCCTCTGCCGGAGGGAACGACATTAACGTTCGCCCTGGCGGGAAATCAGAACTGTGGCAAGACTACACTGTTCAATCAGCTCACCGGTTCGAATCAGCATGTGGGAAATTTCCCCGGAGTTACCGTAGACCGTAAGGACGGATCCATCAAGGGGTATCCGGATACTTTGGTGACAGACCTGCCCGGCATTTATTCCATGTCCCCTTACAGTAGCGAAGAGATCGTATCCCGTAATTTTATCCTGTATGAGAAACCCAGAGCTATCATCAATATCGTGGATGCGACGAATATCGAGCGTAATCTGTATCTGACCATGCAGTTGTTGGAAATGAACATTCCCATGGTCGTAGCCCTGAACATGATGGATGAAGTTACCGGCAATCACGGCTCCATCGATGTGAACGCCATGGAAGCGTTCCTGGGAGTACCCGTAATCCCCATTTCCGCTGCGAAAAACGAAGGCGTGGATGAGCTGATCCGCCATGCAGTCCATGTGGCAAAATATCAGGAACGGCCGTTGCGGCAGGATTTCTGCGATAAAAACGATCATGGCGGTTCCGTACACCGCTGCATCCATGCGGTATGCCATCTGATTGAGGATCATGCGGAGACTGCGAAGCTGCCCCTGCGTTTCGCAGCCAACAAAGCCATTGAAGGAGACCATCTGATCCTGGAGAAGCTGCAGCTGGATGAAAATGAAAAAGAAATGCTGGAGCACATTGTCTGCCAGATGGAGGCGGAGCGTGGCGTGGACAGAAGTGCGGCCATTGCCGATATGCGTTTTGATTTTATCGAGAGATTATGTGAGCAGACAGTAGTAAAACCCAAAGAAAGTAAGGAACGGATCCGCAGTGAGAAGATCGACCGGATCCTCACCGGAAAATATACGGCAATTCCCTGTTTTATCCTGATCATGGTGCTGGTATTCTATCTGACTTTCAATGTCATCGGAGCATGGCTCCAGGGACTGCTGGAACTGGGAATCGGAAAATTGACGGAGATCACCGATGCGGCATTGACGGCAGCTCATGTCAACAGTGCGGTCCAAAGCCTTGTAATAGACGGTATCTTTACTGGTGTGGGCAGTGTACTGAGCTTTTTACCCATCGTGGTCACTCTGTTTTTCTTCCTGTCTCTGATGGAGGACAGCGGCTATATTGCCCGTGTGGCGTTCGTTATGGATAAGCTGCTTCGAAAGATCGGTCTGTCCGGACGGAGTATTGTGCCGATGCTGATCGGGTTCGGATGTACGGTCCCGGCAGTCATGGCCACGAGAACACTGACCAGTGAGAGGGACCGTAAGATGACGATCCTGCTGACACCGTTTATGAGCTGTTCTGCAAAATTGCCGATTTATTCGTTCTTCGTGAGCGTGTTTTTCCCGGGAAAAGGCGGACTGATCATGTCGGCATTGTATCTGTTTGGTATCCTGATGGGAATTCTGGTAGCATTTTTATACAGGGGAACGTTGTTCAAAGGAGAACCGGTGCCTTTTGTAATGGAACTGCCGAACTACCGTCTGCCGGGAGCCAAAAATGTAGGGCAGCTGTTGTGGGAAAAGGCAAAAGACTTTTTACAGAAAGCATTCACTGTGATCTTCATTGCTACCATCGTGGTATGGTTCCTGCAGAGCTTTGACCTGAAACTGAATCTCGTTGAGGATTCGGCAAACAGTATGCTGGCTATGGTATCCGGTCTGCTGGTACCGCTGTTTCGACCGCTCGGTCTGGGTGACTGGCGGATCTGTACCTCTCTGATCAGCGGATTCATGGCAAAAGAAAGTGTGGTAGCAACCCTGGAAGTATTGTTCGGCAGCAGCATTGCCACGGTACTTACCCCGCTGGCAGCCGCTACATTACTGGTATTCAGCCTGCTGTATACTCCCTGCGTGGCCGCTATCGCTTCTGTCCGCAGAGAACTGGGTGGAAAATGGGCCATTGCCGTGGTACTCTGGCAGTGTTTTGTGGCATGGGTGGCAGCCTTCCTGGTACACAGTATCGGCCTGCTGATGTGATTCTGGGAATAAGATGTCAAATAGAAAACCTGCAGGGGATTATTCCTCCTGCAGGTATTTTATTACACATTTCAGTTCCGGTGAGATCCATTTGTTCCTATGATATAAAAGCTGCCGCCAGATATCCGGCTGAATCTCTGTCAAGGGGAGGCTGACGAGATTTCCTTTTGCCAGATCCTCTGCGATCACGAACTCCGGCAGATAGGAGATGCCGAGCCCCTGACACAGAAGATTGCGGATCAGCTGGGTATCGCCCACCTCCATGATAGGCATTGTCTCCTTGCCGTTTTGGGAGAGTAGATCATCCAGAGCAGCCCGGTAACTCATGTTTTTCTCTGTCAGGATCAGCGGATATTCCAGAATCTGTTCCAGGGTGATCTGAGTCTGTCCGGCTAAGGGGTGACCGGCGCCGGTGACGAAGTGAATATCCACCGGAGCTTCGAAAGCAGTCACATAATTGTGATTAAAAATACGGCGGTCCAGCGTGTATACAATGTCCACCTGATTCTGTCCCAGCATCTGGAACATTTCATCGGTGCTGGTAGCAATGATCTTCAACCGGATTCCCGGATATTTTTCATGAAAATCTTTAAAACGGCTGTGAAATTCCCAGCTGGCCAGGGACTCTGCAATGGCGATCCGCACCAGACCCTCCGGGGCAGTATTACCGCTGATGTGGGTGGCTTCGGCGGCGAGACGCAGGATCTGCTGGGCCAGGGGTAACAGCTTCTCCCCCTCGTTGGTCAGGGTTACGGTATGCCCGATCCGCTCAAACAGAGGGATGGACAGCTCCTTTTCCAACTGTTTGATCTGAAAGGATACGGTGGACTGGGTATAACCCAGACGTCCGGCCGCCAGCGTAAAGCTCTTCAGTTCGTTCACCATAACAAAGGTTTCCAGATTTTTGACATCCATAGAGTAGATACACTTTCTATATTGTAAATTTAATTCTTCGATCAATGCAATGTAAATAATTTGTTTTTCAAATATTTAAGAAAATTATATAATGAGGAAATAGGGCTGTCAATGTGAAAAGATGGCGAAAATATGGGAAAACAGCAAAATATATGCCGTATCCCACGTTTAGAATAAGTAGTTTTGGGAAGGATCAGAGGTATGGAAAACAGAGAAAGACTGGGGAGTCGTTTGGGATTTATCATGCTGTCGGCGGGGTGTGCCATCGGCTGCGGAAATGTGTGGAAATTCCCGTGGATGTGCGGGCAGAACGGTGGCGGAAGCTTCATGCTGATCTATGTGATCTGCCTGATCGTGCTGGGCCTGCCCACCATGATCATGGAATTCTCCGTGGGGCGCGCGGCGCAGACGAGTCCACTTTATATGTATCGGAAATTATCCGACGGCAGGGGAAAATGGAATCTGTGGGGCATCGTCTGTCTCATCGGAAACATTGCGCTGATCGCTTTCTATGCGGTGGTGTCCGGATGGATCCTCTATTATTTTGTAAAATTTCTGACAGGGCAGAATCAGGATTTCGGTTTTGAAAAAATGATCACGACGCCCTCGGTGAATGTGACATATCTGTTATTCACCCTGCTGATCGCTTTTGTCATTTTAAGTTTCAATCTGCAGGGTGGGCTGGAACGTATTACCAAATATATGATGTCAGCATTGATCGTGCTGATGCTGGTGCTGGCGGTGCACAGCTTTACACTTCCGGGAGCAGGAGAGGGATTGAGCTTCTATCTGATCCCACATTTCTCCAAAATCACCGGTTCTGTGGTGGTGGGCGCCATGAATCAGGCATTTTTCACCTTGTCCGTGGGAATGGGAGGTATGGCGATCTTCGGAAGCTATATCGGCAAGGACCGTTCTCTCATGGGTGAGTCTATCCATATTATTATCCTGGATACACTGGTGGCAGTGATCGCCGGTATCATTATATTTCCGGCATGCTTCACTTATGATGTGGAAGTGACGGTGGGCCCCAGCCTTCTGTTCGATACTATGGCGACCGTATTTAACAACATGGCAGGCGGCAGATGGTGGGGAACCTTATTTTTCCTGTTCATGGTGTTCGCAGCCATGTCCACAGTGTTAGGTGTATGTGAAAATATTCTGGCCATGGTCCGGGAACTGACCGGATGGTCCAGACCGGCAGGGTGCGTGGCGTGTGGTGCCGGATGTTTCCTGTTGGCTCTGACGACAGCACTGGGCTTCAGTGTATTTCATTTTCAGCCGTTTGCAGCGGGGACGACCTGGCTCGATTTCTGGGATTTCCTGGTGTCGAATAACATCATGCCCATAGGTTCGATCCTGCTGGCGGTATTTTGTTGTTATAAGGTCGGCTGGGGCTGGGACAAATTCCTGGAGGAAGCAAATGCCGGCAAGGGCTTAAAGGTCCAGCCGTGGATGAAACCGGTGTTTAAATATTTTGTGCCGGCGGCAGTGCTGTTCATCTATGTGTACGGAATGGTAAATTTTGCATGGAAATAGGAGAAATGAGATCAAGATAGGAAGTGACAAACGACGGTGGGGTGAGAACTCTGCCGTTTTTGTGTATAGGATGAGCTGGGAAGCGGTTGCACCGAGACTCAAAATTGGGTAGTATGTAATTATTCAGAGGTGGTTTTGTGAATAGGGTTCTGAATAGTTATGGCAGTATAAAGAATAGAAGCAGGAGGCATCTATGACAGAGCAGGAGATCCGGACCATATTAAGCAGACAAAGAGAATATTTTGCTACGGGAGCCACGCTTTCCCGGGAATTCCGGGCAAAACAGCTGGAAAAATTAAAGACCTCCCTGCAGCGCCATGAAACAGAATTGAACGATGCACTGCAACAGGATCTTGGGAAAAGCCGGATGGAAAGTTACATGTGCGAGATCGGATTGACTCTGTCGGAACTGACCTGGATGCAGAAGCACCTGCGGGGGCTGATGCGGGAAAAGAGAGTGCCGACACCGTTATCGCAGTTCGCGGCGAGGAGCTTCCGGTCTCCGTCACCCTATGGCACCGTGCTGATCATGAGTCCATGGAATTATCCGGTGCTATTGACACTGGATCCGTTGATCGATGCTATTGCTGCAGGGAATACCGTAGTGGTAAAACCCAGTGCTTATGCCCCGGCGACGGCAGCAGTGCTGAAAATGATTTTGGAAGAATGCTTCCAGGCGGAATATGTGGCGGTGATCACCGGCGGCAGAGCAGAGAATCAGGCATTGATACAGCAGCGGTTTGATATGATATTTTTCACCGGAGGCAAGACCGTGGGACGGGAGGTGCTTAGAAGCGCTGCGGAATATTTGACCCCGGTGACGCTGGAGCTGGGCGGGAAAAGTCCCTGTATCGTGGATGCTACGGCGAAACTTCCGCTGGCGGCGAGGAGAATCGTATTCGGAAAATATCTAAACTGCGGGCAGACATGTGTGGCACCGGATTATGTGTTGTGTGATGTCAGGATCCGCGACCGATTGGTGGAAGCTATCCGGGCGGAGATCGCGAGGCAGTTTGGTGCAGATCCCCTGCAGAATCCGGATTACGGGAAAATCATTAACGAGAAGCATTTTCACAGACTGTTGGGATTGATGGATGCAGAAAAAATCGTCTGCGGCGGACAGTATGACGAGAAGACGTTGCGCATTGCACCTACGGTGATGACGGATGTGGACTGGTCGGATGCCGTGATGGGAGAAGAGATCTTCGGACCGATCCTGCCGGTGGTGACTTATGATGCGTATGATACAGAGAAAAGCATTGCACAAAATGATTTTAGCGGAGAGGTTTCTGGAACCCATGCTGCCGAGGGAGATTTTGTGGATTGGGCGATCCGCTGTGTGGAGGAACATCCCCATCCGCTGGCACTGTATTTTTTCAGTGAAGATAAAAAAGCCCGGAGACGGATCCTGGATCACTGCCATTTTGGCGGCGGCTGCATCAACGACACCATCATTCATCTCGCCACCAGCGCCATGCCCTTCGGCGGCGTGGGTGAGAGCGGCATGGGTGGGTATCACGGCCGCACCGGATTCGAGACCTTCAGCCATTATCGGAGTATCGTGGATAAAAAGACATGGATGGATCTGCCGATACGGTACCAGAGGTATGATGAGAAAAAAGAGAAGTTGTTGAGACTCTTCCTGAAGTAACAGGAAGAGTTTTCTATTTTGCAGATGTAAAAAAACAAAAGTAAAAATATAAAATAAATATTTACAAACAGAGACATAGAGACTATGATAGTATCAGGAGGATGAGAGATGTATAGTTTCGGAGATTTATTTGACAGAAGAAGTACTGTAGGAGCAAATATTGAGCGAATTCTTGATGACAGAAAGATTACAAAAGTAGAATTATGCAAGAATACGGGAGTTTCACGGCCTACGATAGATAAATTATTGGCAGGAACGCTTACCAGTAAAACCAATTATGAAAAACATATTTCTAAAGTACTTACATACTTAAAAATTTCTCCGGATGGAATTTTGGGGACTACAACTAACAATATTGCTCGAAGAATTAGAAATATGTGTAGAATTTCAACCGAAACGATTTCTCAGATGACGAGCATACCGGAGGAACGAATTCGCACGATTGAAACAGGAAGTGATGCTACATTGGCAGAACTTAGGGATATTGCTGTTTGTTTGTCTGTGGGAGTCGGAGATCTTTTGGGACAAAAATATTTTGAAACACAAGTCGGCGAAATGGATGACTTTATTCATCTTTCTAAGGAAGATGATATTGAAGAAATAAGTGGTTTTTGGGGACATATAGGAATCCTTTTAGAAGGTGATGATATGTATCACTGGTATCCTATTACAAGAAATACCAGGTCTATGGTATATCAAATGATGGATGATAGAAGAATGGTTGTACCATGTATGAACAACAGAGCTTTACTGCTAAATATGGAAAATGTACGAAAGGTAATGCTTTTGGATGAGGCCTGTGACGCACCTGGTGATGTTGATTGGGATCCTAAGGTGAGCTGTGGGGAAATTCCTAATGTGATCTATGAGGCATTAGAGGAATATGGCACGGATGATTATCAGGAAACATCGCAGAGAATGTCTGATAGATTAAAGGGAACATTAGATAATCTCATAAAGAAAAATGAATGGACAGAAGACGAAATATATCAAATGCTGGATGACTCGTTGATATATTATACAAATGGGAAAGCAGAGTCTCATTGGATTGAATTTGGAGAGAGAGAGACACTTTCAGAAGAAGTTATGTGTATTTGTGATTATCAGGATGAAGATTTATATTCAGATATATTGCGTTTTGAGGAAATGGATGGGCCGGAAATTATTTTGAATATGAAGTATGTAGCTATGTTGGAAATGCCTTTACTAAAATTAGAAAATGCAATTTTATCTATATTGAAAGATATGAATTAAGGGAAGGACTAAGGGAGTGTTACTGGTAGCAAAAATAAAAAGAGAGATATACAGCTGCATAACGGAAGATATCAAAACGGATGAGGTAATCATAACGGAGGAAAGGGTACAACATATTAAGGATAGGCATCCGAATGATTACGAACGGTATTATGAGTATCTGACTGAAATTATAGAGGATCCACAGTATATCGTGGAGACGGCAAAACCTAATACGGCTTTGATACTGCGTGAATTTAAACAGGGAACAGAAGTATTTAAGACGGTTATGAGATTGAAGACATCCACTGATAATATAGAGTATAAAAATTCTATTATAACTTTTATGAAAATAAATGAAAAAGAGTGGAACAGACTGTTAAAAAATAAGCGAATTCTTTACAAAAAAGAATAGTGATGCTATAATTTGAGTAGAATAAGAGAGAGGTTATTTGAGGTGGAAGAATTCGTACCCGTCCACACGCCGATGGCTTGACAGGGGCAACCCGAGAGATGCAGGAGAATGGTACGCCTGCCAAATAACCTCTTGACTATTCTAAGAAGAAAAGGAAGCGGTTAACTGATAAGGTTGATCGCTTTTATTATTTTAAAGAAAGTAGGAAACATAATGAACATTAACAAACAAAAATGTATTACAGCAATAGTTTTATTGCTGGTCGCTATTTTATCCATAACGGTTGTAGGAAAATATGCCTCCGCACCGGAGAATCATCAGAAGACCATCGCCTCTCTGGATGAGAAAAAACAGACCGTCATGGAGCTGACGGCGGCATCCACGGTGACTTCGGCGCTGATCACCTTGCTTCCGGGCGACACGGCAACACCCATTGCGGAGAAAATGGCAGATGTCAGCGGATACCTGCTGGTGGTCCTCTGCGCTATCTATCTGGAAAAATATCTTGTGACGATTACCGGCTATGTGGCATTTACCTACCTGATTCCGATTGCCTGCGGATTATGGATCTTGAATCTGTTTTTTGCAAATGTCACGGTACGAAAACTGGCAGCAAAACTGGTGGTGTTTGGCTTGGCAATCTCCCTCGTGGTTCCCGCCAGCGTGAAGATTTCCGACCTCATCGGTGACACCTATCAGGCCCAGATCGAAGCAACCATTGAAGATGCCAAGAACACCCAGAACATACTGGAAAACAGTGGCGTGGTGGATGACACTAATGAGGTGGGAACAACCGGAACAGGTACAACAGGAGCTGCTACAGGAAACGCACAGGAGAAAAACAATAGTGAATCTGGCTCTGTTTCTAATATCTTCGACTGGGCAAAGGATGCTATCTCCAGTGCCAAAGATTCGGTGGCAAATGTCGTGGAAAATGTGACGATTTCTACCGAAGATCTGGTACAGAAGGTGGAGAATTCCCTGAATCACTTTATCGAGGCGGTTGCCGTGATGATCATTACTTCCTGCGTGATCCCGATGCTGGTACTGTTGCTGTTCTTTTGGATGGTGAAGATCGTGCTGGATGTGGATCTGAGTGGCGTGAAGATCAAGGGGATGCTGCCGGAACATAAGGAGTAGATTGCTATACAGAGAGGAACCACTATGGGGAAAAACAGAAAACCGATGAAGACAACCCTAGAAGAAGCGATTGATTACTGGGTAAAATATCAGGATGAGAGCGGCCTGAGTGTGGATTGGGCTGAGGCAAAAGAACGCTGTTGGCGATGCGGCTGTGAAAGAAATTTACAACGCTGTCATATTGTTCCCCATGCTCTTGGGGGAAAAGATGAACCTTCCAATATTGTATTGCTGTGTGAACGATGCCATGCAGACGGTCCGAATGTGGCGGATCCGGAGATTATGTGGGACTGGATTCGGAGCTACGGCGTCCCTTTTTATGATACTTTCTGGTCCATCAAGGGTATGCGGGAATATCGTCATATCTATGGCAACCGCTTCATGGATGATTTTCAGAAAATTGTAGCGGCTTCCTCTAAGCAATATTCGGAATCACAACTGGAAACAATGTTGCGGGAAAGGCTTGATCAATTAAAAGGAGATGTGAGTATTCATTTCGGGCAGCCATACCTGAATGATGCTACAATGGCGGGATTATACCGCATGTTGTTAAAGAAAATGGCAGAGGAACTGGAAGTGGATGAAAATAAATGGAAGACTGGGGAAAGAATGAAACCGTGGTGGATAGAATGCTGATACTGGGAAGTCAGTGAAGGGAGAAGCGGAAGAAAATGGAATATCTTGCACATATTGATGGAGACAGAGAACAATCTGTAAAGGATCACCTGCAGGAAACTGCAGACCTTGCGAAAGAATTTGCGGCAAAATTTGGGAAAGCAGACTGGGGATACTGTTGTGGAATGCTGCATGATACCGGAAAATATTCTCTGGAATTTCAACGGAAAATTCATGAAAATCTGAATACTCAGGTGGATCATTCCACTGCCGGAGCAAAGGTCTGCGAAAAACTGGACGGTTGTTATTGGCTCCTGACTTACTGTATAGCCGGACATCATGCCGGGTTGCCGGATTTGGGACGAAAGGGATTACCGTCATCTTTGTTAGAGAGACTTGACAAAAGGTTGTGCGATTACAGTGCATTTGAAAAAGAAATAGAAATCCCTCAAATTACGACGCCACCCATTACTATGGATCCGGAAAAAAATCCGCATTTCGCTTTGAGCGTGTTTATCCGAATATTGTATTCCTGTCTGGTGGATGCGGATTTCCTGGACACGGAACGTTTTATGAGTAACGGGATGATTCAAAGAGATTCCGGAGAGTGTATGGAAGTTCTTTTGGATAAGTTAAAAGACCGGATATCGAAATGGCTTGTGAATCGTGATGACACAACAGTTAATGGAAGAAGATCCGAGATTCTTCGAAATTGTCTGGAGCAGGGAAAAGCCCCCAAAGGATTGTTTCAGCTTACAGTGCCCACTGGTGGAGGCAAAACCGTGGCTTCTCTGGCATTCGCGCTGCAACATGCAGTGGAACATCATATGGATCGTGTGATTTATGTGATTCCCTATACAAGTATCATTGAGCAGAATGCGCAGGTGTTCAGGGAAATCCTTGGTAATGAAAATGTGTTGGAAAATCACAGCAATGTAGACTATGAGACCTCGGAAGATTTCAAACCTATGCAGCTGGCAGCGGAAAACTGGGATAAACCGGTGGTAGTTACCACAAATGTCCAGTTTTTTGAATCCTTGTACGCTAATAAGTCATCAAAATGTAGAAAACTACATAATATAGTCAACAGTGTGATCATATTCGATGAGGCGCAGATGCTTCCTCCGAATTATTTGAAACCATGCATGGCGATGATAGAAGAACTGTTGCAACAGTATGGGACAAGTATTGTACTGTGTACGGCGACACAGCCGGCATTACAGCAGTTTCTGCCTGAAAAGTATGTTGCCCGGGAATTATGCCCCCGGAGAGACGAACAATTTCGATTTTTTGAAAGGGTAACCTATCAGAATATTGATACCGTCACAGAAGAGGAAATGGCGGAGAAACTACAGCAGGAGTGGCATGCACTGTGTATCGTGAACACGCGAGAAAGAGCACAGCGGATTTATGAACGGCTACAGGGAGAGGGCGTTTACCATTTATCAACCACTATGTATCCAGCGCATAGAAGACGAGTGCTTACGGAGATTGGAGAACGACTCAAGGATGAAACAGGGAAAAAATGCATCGTCATTTCGACCAGCCTCGTGGAAGCCGGAGTGGATCTGGATTTTACTTCAGTATATCGGGAACTTGCCGGTGTGGATTCCATTATTCAGGCAGCAGGACGGTGTAATCGAAATGGTGAAAGCGGGAAAGATAAGAGCATTGTCCGCATTTTCCAGTGGGAAGACAAGGAAAGTGTGTCCGGACAGCGGCAGCAGATCGACACAACGAAAAATCTGCTGGAGGAAGGCAGGGATATTACCGCACTGGATAATATTACAGAATATTTTCGGAGACTATATCGCATCAAGGGCGAAAGCCTGGATGTGAAGAAAATTCTGGAGAAATTCGATGGTGGAGATTACCAATTTGCGACGGTTGCGAAAGATTTTAAGCTGATTGAGGAAAATACGGTTACGGTATATATCGACCAAGAACCGGAAGCGAAGGCTCTTTTGCAGGAAATTCGGCAGCAGGGACTGACAAAGAGCCGTATGCGAAAAGCAGGGCAATATTGTGTAAGTGTTCGGAAAAAAGGGGAATATGAGAAACGGAATATGTTGTTTGATGAAATGTATAGAGCAGGCATGTTGGAAGAGGTAGATCCGGGTGCAAAGGATTTTTGGGTACTGACGCAGGAGGAACAATACCGGGAAGACACCGGATTGAAACTGGAAGTGGAATTGGGCGGAATGATGATGTTTTAATATTGCAGGAAATGGAAGTAGCGGTACACGATGGAAAAGTGTACCGCTATTGCTTTATAAAGAAAATCATAGTATATTAAATTTGTCAGATAAATATAGATAAACTAAAATATTGTCATATCATATCTGCGAAAAGACAGTATTTTACAAAGGGGGTATTATTGTCAGACAGAAAATAGTACTACAAGGGAACAGTAAACGGGAACAGCGCTTTAATTGTGGAAAGAAGGTGGAATAAATGGGAGTCGGAGTAAAAGTGAATGTATGGGGAGACTATGCATTGTTCAGCCGCCCCGAACTCAAAGTTGAACGCTACAGCTATGACATCATCACGCCCTCAGCGGCACGCGGCATTTTGGAAGCCATCTACTGGCATCCGGGAATGCGGTGGATCATCGACAAAATCTATGTCAAAAACCCTATCCAATTTACAAGTGTACGACGAAATGAAGTAAAAAGCAAGATCCTGGCAAGCAATATATTGCAGGCATACAACGGTGCAGACAAACCATTGTATATTAGTACGAAAGAGGACATTGTACAGAGAGCATCACAGCTGCTCTGCAATGTAAGCTACACCATCGAGGCTCATTTTGAGATGACCGAGAAAGCAAAGGATTCTGATAATCCCGGAAAATTCAAGGACATTATCATGAGACGGCTACGTAAAGGTGAATGCTTCCATGCTCCATATTTTGGCTGCCGGGAATTCCCAGTAAATTTTGCGCTCTGCGAGGAAGAAGAGATTCGCACAGCCTATGATGTAGTAGAAGAAAAAGATCTTGGCATCATGTTGTTTGACATGGATTACAGTGATCCGGAAAATATCAAACCTATGTTTTTCCGGGCAGTAATGCGTCAGGGCGTGGTGGATCTGAGAGATTGCGAGGTGCTGCGATGATATTACAGGCACTGGTAAAATACTATGAAAATCTGGCGGAACAGGGAAAAGTTTCCAGACTTGGATGGTGCCATGCGAAAGTGTCCTATGAAATCAATTTGTCTTCGGAGGGGGATATCATAGGTATTACCTCCCGCAAAATAGAAGATATGCGTGGCAAGAAAGCAGTATGGGTACCGGCAAATCTCGTCGTACCGGAGATGGTGACCAGATCCTCCGGCGTGGCAGCAAATTTCCTGTGCGATAATTCCAAGTACATGCTTGGCATTGATGCAGACGGGACGAACCCGCGTGTAATGGATTGTTTCCAGGCAACAAAAGAAAAGCACGGACAGATCCTGCAATCTGCACAAGGGAAAACAGCCCAGGCAATTTTAGCCTATTTTGAAAAATGGGATCCGAAGAAAGCAGCAGAACATCCCGTGATCCGGGAGAACTGGGAAGAACTGACAGAAGGCGGCAATCTTATTTTTTCCGTGGAAGGGCAGGAAGCACAGGAAGATCAGGAGATTCGTGATTGCTGGGAGAATTATCGGACGCAGAATGGCGGGGAAGATAACGGCATTTGTCTGGTTACCGGTAAAAAAGCCGAGATATCACGAATCCATAAAGCAATCAAAGGAGTACCCGGGGCACAGTCCAGTGGAGCTGCACTGGTGTCATTCAATGCACCGTCATTTGAGTCTTACGGAAAGGAACAGAGTTACAATGCACCGGTGGGAAAATATGCGGAATTTGCCTATACTACTGCACTGAATTATCTGTTGTCCCAGCGAGACTACACTTTTTCCATGGGAGATTCCATGATAGTGTACTGGGCGGAAAGCGGTAAAGAGCAGTATCAGAAGTGCTTTCTGAATATGTTTAGACCTACGAAGGATAACCAGAAAAAACTGAAGGACATTTTCGACAGTCTGAAAGAAGATACGAAAATCTATCTGGAAGATGCGGAGATGGATCCAAAACAGAATTTTTACATACTGGCATTAGCTCCGAATGCGGCGCGATTGTCGGTTCGTTTTTTCTATGTAAATTCTTTTGGCAATATCTTACAGAATATAGCAGAACATTATGAACGGCTCAAAATCGTAAAACCGGTGTGGGCAGAGCAGGATTATCTGGGGATTCGTGATATGCTGAACGAAACAGTGAATCAGAAATCAAAAGATAAGACACCGGCTCCGAACATGGCTGCGCAGGTATTGCAGGCAATTTTATCCGGTGGACGATATCCGACAAGTTTATATGCGAATACTCTGATTCGTATTCGGGCAGAGAGTGGGGATAAAAAAATAAGCTGGGGACGAGCAGCAATTATCAAGGCGTATTTAATAAAAAACTATGATTGTATGAAAGGAGAGAAATTTATGGGACTGAATAAAGACTGCAATGATGCAGCCTATGTGTTGGGCAGATTGTTTTCTGTATTGGAAACTATACAGAAGGAAGCAAATCCGACAATCACAACAACAATCCGTGATCGCTATTTTAATTCCGCTTGTGCAACACCCGCGGTTATTTTTCCGGTGCTGATCAAACTGAAAAACAGCCATGTGAAAAAGCTGGAACGGGATAAAGGCGGTACAAAAGTCTATTACGAAAAAGAATTGACGGAAATTATGGGAAAACTGGATGATTTTCCGAAACGGTTGTCGCTGGAGCAACAAGGACAGTTTGATCTTGGCTATTATCATCAACAACAGGAAAAATATAAAAAAGGGGAGGACAAATAAATGAGTGAAGTGATCAAAAACAGATATGAGTTTGTAGTATTATTTGATGTGGAGAACGGCAATCCCAACGGAGATCCCGATGCTGGAAATATGCCAAGAGTGGACCCGGAGAGCGGACTGGGCCTGGTAACGGATGTCTGCCTGAAACGTAAGATCCGTAATTATGTCGAGACTGTAAAAGAGGATGCTCAGGGGTATAAAATCTACATTAAAGAAGATGTACCGTTAAACCGCAGCGACAGAGAAGCCTGTGCAGACATGGGAATCACCGAAACAGATGATAAAAAGGTGACGGAGGAACTCAAAAAGCTAAAGAAAAATGATCCCGGTGTAGATCTTAAACTGAAAGACTATATGTGCCAGAATTTTTATGATATCCGTACTTTTGGAGCCGTAATGACTACGTTTGTAAAAGCATCGCTGAACTGTGGACAGGTGAGAGGGCCTGTTCAGATCGGATTTGCAAGAAGCATTGATCCGATCATCAGCCAGGAAGTAACCATCACCAGAGTTGCTATCACCACAGAGAAAGATGCGGAAAACAAGAATACAGAGATGGGCAGAAAGACCATCGTCCCTTACGGTCTGTATCGTGCAGAAGGCTATATTTCCGCAAATCTGGCACGGAAAGTAACCGGATTTTCCGAAGACGATCTGGAACTGTTATGGGAAGCAATCCTTAATATGTTCGAAGTGGACCATTCCGCAGCGAGAGGAAATATGGCGGTACGGGAACTGATCGTATTCAAGCATAGCAAAGAGCTGGGTGACTGTCCGGCATATAAATTATTCGATGCCGTAGAAGTGAAGAAAAACGAGGATGTGGAATATCCCAGAAAATATCAGGATTACACAGTTACTGTTCACGAGGAGCAGATTCCCGATTCTGTGGAAGTGAGAAGGATGAATTAATGGAATATGCAGAAGATGATTATCTCATGATATCGGGGATCCAGCATTTTAGATTCTGCAAAAGACAGTGGGCACTGATCCATATAGAGCAGCAGTGGGCTGAAAATGAACATACGGTAATCGGTGAATTAATGCATAAGAAAGCACATGATCCATATCTTACCGAAAAAAGAAGAGACACGATCATAGCGAGAGCATTACCCGTGGCGTCCAGAGAAATGGGCGTCACGGGTGAGTGTGATGTGGTGGAATTCCATAGATGTGAGGATGGAATCCGTCTGCATGGGCACAGGGGCAATTTTTCGGTATATCCGGTCGAATACAAAAAGGGAAAGCCGAAGATTACAGAGGAAGACAAATTACAATTAGCGGCGCAGGCAATGTGCCTAGAAGAAATGTTTTCCACACAGATTCCGGAAGGTGCACTCTTTTACGGAGAGACAAAACGGAGGGAAATCGTGGAGATTACGGAAGAACTTCGCAGCGAAGTGCGGGAGATGTTTCAGGAAATGCATCAATATTATGAGCGGCGGTATACACCGAAAGTAAAGATGGGAAAGAACTGTACTTCCTGTTCTTTAAAGGAACTTTGTATGCCCAGACTCGCAAAAACCGGCTCTGTGAAAAACTATATGGATCAGGCGCTTATGGAGGAAAACGTATGAAAAAATTATTGAATACGTTATATGTTACTTCCGAAAACAGTTACCTGGCGTTAGATGGTGAAAATATCGTTATTTACGATGATAAAAAAGAACTTGGCAGAGTTCCGCTGCATAATCTCGAGGGAATTGTATCGTTCGGATATCGGGGAACAAGTCCGGCGCTTATGGGTGCCTGTGCAGAACGAAATATTTCCCTGTGTTACATGACTCCCCAGGGAAAATTCCTGGCACGGGTCACCGGAAAAGTGCGGGGTAACGTGATCCTGCGGGAACAACAGTATGCCAGCAGCAAAGATGAACTGGTGGGATTAGAGATTGCTAAAAATTGTATCCTCGGAAAAGTACATAATGCCAGGTGGGTTCTGGAGCGGGCAGTCAGAGATCATAATATGCAGATTGATGCAGAGCGGGTAAAAAAGGCATCCGAAATGCTGAAAAATTCTCTGATGTTGATTCAGAACAGCACCTCCAGGGACGAACTCAGAGGATATGAAGGAGAGGCAGCCAGTATTTATTTTAGCGTGTTTGACGAATTGATTCTGCAGCAGAAAAAAGATTTTACATTTCAAGGCAGGAATAAAAGACCGCCCCTCGATAAAATGAATGCAATGATGTCTTTTGTGTATACATTACTGACAAATATGGAAGCATCTGCACTGGAGTGCGTAGGGTTAGATCCCTGCGTGGGTTATTTACACACAGAGCGCCCGGGCAGAGCATCGCTGGCACTGGATATGATGGAGGAACTAAGATCCGTGCTGGCGGATCGCTTTGTGTTGTCGTTGGTAAATAAACGGATGATCACAGCTAAAAATTTTACCCAAAAAGAAAACGGCGCGGTTCTGCTGGATGATGATGGACGAAAGGTAATACTGACGGAGTGGCAGAATCGTAAAAAAGAGACCATAACGCATCCCTATTTGCAGGAAAAAGTGGAATGGGGCATGGTTCCTTATGTGCAGGCAATGCTGCTGGCACGATTCCTACGTGGCGATTTGGACGGCTATCCTGCATTCCTATGGAAGTGAGGTGTGGTATGTTAGTATTGATCACATACGATGTCAACACAGAAAATGCAGCCGGCAAAGCAAGGCTGCGAAAAGTGGCAAAGCAATGCGTCAACTATGGCAGAAGAGTTCAGAATTCCGTATTTGAATGCATTTTGGATAATGCACAGAGCATTATGTTGAAGGCAACACTTGAGGATATCATTGATACAGAAAAGGACAGTCTTCGCTTCTATTATCTGGGGAATAAATACCAGACCAAGATAGAACATATTGGAGTGGATAGAGGAATAGCACCGGATCAGCCACTGATTTTGTAACTGATGCGAAAGCCAAGCGCACATAAAATGCCTGGGAGATTCGCACCTGAAAAATTGTAAGATTTTTGAAATAACATACATAGATATTTTTAATTAAGGAAGTTTGTTATAAAAAATAAATGTATTAGACAATTTTTGCTAAGAGAGAAGAGAATTTTTTGGCGAAAATTGATGTCGCTCCCCTCGCGGGAGCGTGGATTGAAATTGCCATGGCTGCTGTCTGTATTGCTTCTGCTGCCGTCGCTCCCCTCGCGGGAGCGTGGATTGAAATCACGATAGTTCCGCGCTTTTGTATGTCTGCGATCAAGTCGCTCCCCTCGCGGGAGCGTGGATTGAAATAATACGACGCGCTTTGATTATTTCCTGTACTTCGTCGCTCCCCTCGCGGGAGCGTGGATTGAAATAAATGCCAGATAGCCGTTTTTTCCTGCCCCCCTGTCGCTCCCCTCGCGGGAGCGTGGATTGAAATGCGGAAGCTGTAATGTGTCCGTGTGAAACTGTCGTCGCTCCCCTCGCGGGAGCGTGGATTGAAATCATATACGCTGCAAAGCGGTTGTCCTGCCTGTCTTGTCGCTCCCCTCGCGGGAGCGTGGATTGAAATCCGGTGAAGTTGTCGGGATCGCGATTCCCTGCGACGGTCGCTCCCCTCGCGGGAGCGTGGATTGAAATAACAGCACTGACAGCACGTACAACGTCACAAGATGTCGCTCCCCTCGCGGGAGCGTGGATTGAAATACTGAATGCTGTGAGCGCTCGTCTGAGCAACGTGGTCGCTCCCCTCGCGGGAGCGTGGATTGAAATGTGTATATAGCACAGTTGGACACAGCGGATGACCGTCGCTCCCCTCGCGGGAGCGTGGATTGAAATCGTATGATGTATGGATTTCAAAAGGTCTCGTGGGTCGCTCCCCTCGCGGGAGCGTGGATTGAAATCTCCGTACAACTCAACAGGTGAGGGGTACACAAACGTCGCTCCCCTCGCGGGAGCGTGGATTGAAATTGTGGCAATTACACAGACAGCAAAGGAACTCAAGTCGCTCCCCTCGCGGGAGCGTGGATTGAAATTGATTATCAGGTATGGAAAGATACTGGGATAGCGTCGCTCCCCTCGCGGGAGCGTGGATTGAAATCATATGTGCAAAGACAAAGATGGAAACGATTATGGTCGCTCCCCTCGCGGGAGCGTGGATTGAAATTTGATCAGATCATCCGGCACTGCTGTCACCTCCCAGTCGCTCCCCTCGCGGGAGCGTGGATTGAAATATCATAACAGTACCGCAGGAATGCCTTGATAGACCGGTCGCTCCCCTCGCGGGAGCGTGGATTGAAATCAGCCATCTGCACCAGGTAATGCTGTAAGGCTTCGTCGCTCCCCTCGCGGGAGCGTGGATTGAAATTCGATCTGTACCATGCGCAAGCGTTCCGCTATATGTCGCTCCCCTCGCGGGAGCGTGGATTGAAATGGTATATACACTGGGGAAAGTTTTTACAAGACTGTCGCTCCCCTCGCGGGAGCGTGGATTGAAATATCCATTTCAGACCGAATCTGACACCTACGACAGGTCGCTCCCCTCGCGGGAGCGTGGATTGAAATACCACCATCTGCAGCTTTTGGAACCACCGGCGCAAGGTCGCTCCCCTCGCGGGAGCGTGGATTGAAATACATAAACAAATAACATTGCATCCATGGGGCAGACGTCGCTCCCCTCGCGGGAGCGTGGATTGAAATATTCGGAATACGTTGGATCCGTAAAAGGTGGCGGGTCGCTCCCCTCGCGGGAGCGTGGATTGAAATGCGTGCGTTTTCTGTGTTTCCCGGTTCCTGCATGGTCGCTCCCCTCGCGGGAGCGTGGATTGAAATTTGATCGCTTTTCCGGCGTGAATTCTCAAAAATAGTCGCTCCCCTCGCGGGAGCGTGGATTGAAATTTTCTGCTTCTGCATAGTTCTTGGTTATGTAATGTCGCTCCCCTCGCGGGAGCGTGGATTGAAATCGTTTGATGCGGAAGAAACAGAAACAGGATATGGTCGCTCCCCTCGCGGGAGCGTGGATTGAAATCCCTGGCTTTATCAGATGGGTGTAACATGCCTGGTCGCTCCCCTCGCGGGAGCGTGGATTGAAATGCCTACTCTGATAGCGGTACTCCGCAGTAGTTCCGTCGCTCCCCTCGCGGGAGCGTGGATTGAAATAACCGCTCCGAATGTAAGTGAGAATATCATCCGGTCGCTCCCCTCGCGGGAGCGTGGATTGAAATCATTAACAGAATGGGGAAAATAGATACAAGCGGGTCGCTCCCCTCGCGGGAGCGTGGATTGAAATATAGAAACTGCCATAGATGCGGCTATTGACCTGGTCGCTCCCCTCGCGGGAGCGTGGATTGAAATATAGAAACTGCCATAGATGCGGCTATTGACCTGGTCGCTCCCCTCGCGGGAGCGTGGATTGAAATACTGGCAGGAATGTCAATTGAGACAATGAATGCCGGTCGCTCCCCTCGCGGGAGCGTGGATTGAAATCATGTATATAGACAGAGGAGCAGGAAATCAATATGGTCGCTCCCCTCGCGGGAGCGTGGATTGAAATGTATTATGTGAGATGTGTTGGTAAAACTGTACATGTCGCTCCCCTCGCGGGAGCGTGGATTGAAATTGATACACGATACAAAAGTTGCCTAGGGGTAATACGTCGCTCCCCTCGCGGGAGCGTGGATTGAAATTTCCGGAACCAATCCACAGAATCATCAAGTGGCAGTCGCTCCCCTCGCGGGAGCGTGGATTGAAATTTCACTGACTGCGACAGATGCAGCCTTAACTTTCGTCGCTCCCCTCGCGGGAGCGTGGATTGAAATATGCGGAGAAGTGCTTCAAAGCAGTCCTGCAGAGGGTCGCTCCCCTCGCGGGAGCGTGGATTGAAATTGCAATATTCTTGACATACCGGTAACTGTTTTCAAAGGTCGCTCCCCTCGCGGGAGCGTGGATTGAAATACGGTTGACGAGTTAAAGGACGCAGAGAGCGGACTGTCGCTCCCCTCGCGGGAGCGTGGATTGAAATTTACCGGTGGCCTTGCTCCCTCTCCGTCTCCTGAGTCGCTCCCCTCGCGGGAGCGTGGATTGAAATTTCTGAGGGCTCTGCTGCCCTGCAGCTTAATTTGTCGCTCCCCTCGCGGGAGCGTGGATTGAAATGTGCTATTCAGCCCGGTAATGGCTGTGTAGAAGTGTCGCTCCCCTCGCGGGAGCGTGGATTGAAATACCCGCAATGATGACACCTGCAACGACATCAAGAGGTCGCTCCCCTCGCGGGAGCGTGGATTGAAATTGTATGTAAGTCCGTCATGGGTCTGTTCACAATGTGTCGCTCCCCTCGCGGGAGCGTGGATTGAAATAAACTGACCGGAAAGCGTCGCAAACCATGGGCTGTCGCTCCCCTCGCGGGAGCGTGGATTGAAATATAAGGAGGACGGTAATCTGCTCATCAGTGAGAGTGTCGCTCCCCTCGCGGGAGCGTGGATTGAAATAAAAAGGTTATGCGCTATCTTGGGATCTCCCACAGTCGCTCCCCTCGCGGGAGCGTGGATTGAAATTTCTGGCATACCTACAAGCGGATCCCTGAGATCAGTCGCTCCCCTCGCGGGAGCGTGGATTGAAATCAGAAGCATTCAGCCTTGTAAGCGGAATCATGTTGTCGCTCCCCTCGCGGGAGCGTGGATTGAAATTGGCCGACAATGTCATGTCTGCTCAGAAGTTGGGTCGCTCCCCTCGCGGGAGCGTGGATTGAAATAGCATGATATTATTCTTCAGTTCCTCTTTTTTGGTCGCTCCCCTCGCGGGAGCGTGGATTGAAATGTAAAGGGAAATTGCACCGGTGCAACTCTGCCGGAGTCGCTCCCCTCGCGGGAGCGTGGATTGAAATTTTCCCTGTCCTCTTTAGCACATAAAGGACAATGTCGCTCCCCTCGCGGGAGCGTGGATTGAAATGGCTTTTGTTGTCTTTGTGATCGTGTAACCTTTTGCTGGTCGCTCCCCTCGCGGGAGCGTGGATTGAAATATAAGGAGGGAAAAAGTTGGAACAAAAAACAATGTCGCTCCCCTCGCGGGAGCGTGGATTGAAATTTTGTCGAAGCCATGAGCATGATCACAAAGCAGCGTCGCTCCCCTCGCGGGAGCGTGGATTGAAATATAAGGAGGGAAAAAGTTGGAACAAAAAACAATGTCGCTCCCCTCGCGGGAGCGTGGATTGAAATTTTGTCGAAGCCATGAGCATGATCACAAAGCAGCGTCGCTCCCCTCGCGGGAGCGTGGATTGAAATAAAATCTCCTTTGCATAACGACAACTATTAACCAGTCGCTCCCCTCGCGGGAGCGTGGATTGAAATGTTTCATCAATGACGAATTTCCCGAAACCGAACTCGTCGCTCCCCTCGCGGGAGCGCGGATTGAAATGTGCGTCCGATGCGGATTGCCCGCACACTGGGATGTCGCTCCCCTCGCGGGAGCGCGGATTGAAATCAAGCTGGTCTTACTTCGCAGCACCCTTGGCGGAGTCGCTCCCCACGCAGGAGCGCGGATTAAAATTTAAATAACTGCCAGATCCAGTTAAGAAGGACCAGTCGCTCCCCTCGCGGGAGCGCGGATTGAAATGTGTGTTTTACCTCTTCGACAAGCTGAATCATCGTCGCTCCCCTTGCGGGAGCGCGGATTGAAATAAGAATGCGACTTACGTCACAAACAAGGTCGGCGTCGCTCCCTCGCGGGAGCGTGGATTGAAATAAGACAGCACCCTCGGTCAACCGGACACACGGCGTCGCTCCCCTCGTGGGAGAGCGGATTGAAATGCAGAAAGTAAAGCGGCAGCAGGGCAGCAGGGAAAGTCGCTCCCCTCGCGGGAGCGCGGATTGAAATATGGAGGAATAGCTCCATACAGATGAGGATAGTCGTCGCTCCCCTCGCGGGAGCGTGGATTGAAATCTATGTGCATCGAGGCTAAAGGGATCAATTACGGGTCGCTCCCCTCGTGGGAGCGTGGATTGAAATAGCTATTACGATTAATAACAGTGATGTAGTAAAGTCGCTCCCCTCGCGGGAGCGTGGATTGAAATTCCTGAATCTTGACGGTCTGATCCTGGGAGACTGTCGCTTCCCTCGCGGGAGCGTGGATTGAAATTGGTGCATAGAGAGTATGACGCTTATCAGTTGGAGTCGCTCCTCTCGCGGGAGCATGGATTGAAATTATAAGCCTTTGCTTTTTCGCTCGGCAGAATCTCGTCGCTCCCCTCGCGGGAGCGCGGATTGAAATTTGATGTGTCTACAGGCGACAGTAAGACAGCCGAAGTCGCTCCCCTCGTGGGAGCGTGGATTGAAATTTGTCGGTTCCGGTCTGTCGGCTCCGGTGGTCTGTCGCTCCCCTCGCGGGAGCGTGGATTGAAATCACACTGTCCCGGAATCATATCTTCCATCAGGGTGTCGCTCCCCTCACGGGAGCGCGGATTGAAATTCTCTTTACGGTAGGGGGGCACCCGGTTAGCCTTGGTCGCTCCCCTCGTGGGAGCGACGATTGAAATCAAAACAGATTGTAATAATTTCTTATACTATTCTATTTTATGCTTGATATTGTACAGCATGTTGATAATTACAATATCTTTTAAAGTCAGTTTTAACAGAATCTATTTATATTTCCTATGTAACAATTTGAATTTTTAATGTTATAAATATCACATGATTTTTGTGTAAATTTGTGTATTTCTCTATTGATTTTGTGTAAGATTGTGTATAATATAAAAGGAGAGAAGAATGCATCCACGAAAGAAAACAATTAAAGAATTGGAAAAGAACGGTTTTATTTTTAAAAGACATGGAGCAAGTCATGACCTGTATTTCAAACCGAATACCAAGCAGACAATTCCTGTAAAACGTCATGATTTTAATGAAAATGATATGCGATATATTTTGAAAGAAGTCAATATAGAAGGAGGTAAATGATATGCAATACACATATACTGCTGTTATTACTGAAAAAGACGGCACTTTCTATGCGAAGGTTCCGGATGTGGACGGGTGTATTACAACAGCACCGACTTTGACAGAAGCGATTGCACTTATTACAGATGCATTGAATCTTTGTCTTGTTGGTCTGGAAGATGAAGAAATTACTCCGAATGCGCCTACACCGCAGGCAGAGATTCCTCATTTACCGACAGATATCCTTACGATCATCCAGGCAGATACGATTAAATATCGCAGTATGACGGACACCAAAGCGGTCCGAAAAAATGTTTCGCTTCCGGCATGGATGTCCAAACTTGCCGATAAACGTGGAATCAACTGCTCAAAAGTATTGCAGGAAGCACTTACTACCAAACTTTTATAAAATCAGTATTTATACAAAGGAGGTCCCCTATGTCCCACCCTATCCAATCCGAAGCCCACCTCACGACCTTTGAAGCCATCAGCATGATCGTCGGCAACAGCATCGGCACCGGCA